>OIAM01000044.1_pt1 | contig 68982 bp, 57 predicted proteins | sample 1580771 | NCBI WGS metagenome assembly OIAM01 (sample SAMEA3882538, study PRJEB24775) | human gut metagenome | biome: human-associated habitat; feature: intestine environment; material: feces | place: Netherlands | collected 2009/2010
GTCGCCAGGGATGACGGCTGTAAAATTTAAGGAGTACTCGCTATGGTGCGTTTACGATATGTGCCATTCTGTTCTTTGCTTTTTCGAGCTTTAACTGAAGCATTGTAATTTCATCTTTTACAGTCTTATATTTGTCAGCAATCTCTTTCTGTTTTTCAAGTGGCGGAATTGGAATAACAAGCTTCGTCAACTGCTCAACTCCGATATTTGGAATCGTTGCACCAACTGTTATACTCCTTAGTGCCGCTGTACCTTGCTCACTTCCAAAAAATGCAGCAAGATAATACGGATCTGCCTTTTCTTCATCGAGCTCTATAATATAAGGATTTCCGTTACCCAATATTCTTTTTCCTTGGGTAAAATAAATCCGGAGCTGAAAGCCCCGGAAATGTAATCTTAATCGTGGCAATGAATGAGCAGTTGCCGGACAAAAATGAGAGCTGAATTTGGACAAGATGAGGAATCACAAATATTCTTTATTTTCCATTTTTTGAACATTTTTATATTGACATTTACACTAGAAAAAATTTATACCAATATATATTGAAGATTTTGAACAAATTCATTAAGCCTTATGTTATCAAAGCAATTTCCTTCATATACATGATTACACATCTCATCTATTTGGTTCGCAACTTCTTCATCCAAATGAAGATGAATTTCTTTTTTCATTATTGCAATTTTTTCCGCAACTTTCTTTAATTCACATCTGCAATATTCTCTATCTTCTTCTGTACACAACAGTTCACGAAGCTTGGAATACACCCATAATTCTTCTGCTATATCCCCTAGATAGTGAACATATGGATTATCCGTCTGACGTTTGATTTTCCAATCTCCACTAAAACATTCAAGCATATCTTCAGTTACGTCTATCGGATATGGTGTCAAGAGTGAAGTATCTGTAATCTCCTCACCAGAAACAAGTGCTTCCTGTATCGCCTTAAAAAATCGTTTTGGAAACTTAATCGCATGTTGAAGAATGGCTCCATTTTCATCACATTGCAAAACCAACATGTAATCAAATGACGTCTCAGCAAATGCTATCGTTCTTAACACAAAATCCTGCATAACCTCTTCCCTTGTCATATCAAATGACCTAAGAATTATCGGATAATGTTTAAATATCGCCTCTTCATAGGCTTGATCAGGAAAAACAGCGTCATACTCCTGCTGCATTGCATCCAATGCGACATTCACATCTTCAATTTCTTTTGTGCAGACATCCCTATACCAATTTCTTATTTGATACTTGTCAAATAACGGAGAAGCGTCATGCTGCAAAAAGTACTGACAACACATATAAATTTCCAATATTTTTTGAGACTCCTGCCTGCATAGATTTGTATGTTTCGAAGCCATCTCTTCGTCTAACTCCATATCATCAAAAAACTTATGCATCTTTGGCAGTCCTGCCTTAGCTTGTTTCAAATTATACAAAGCCAATCTAACATCATTTTCATCTCTTTGAATCAAACCGGCAACCTGTCTCAGAAAATTCTGCATGCTATTAAAATAAGCTTGTTTAACTTCTAAAAACTTTTTCGGCACCTCTACTTCTTCTTCGAATGGTCGATGTTCTTTTGGATATGATAACGTACTGCACAACATCCTATCCATCTTTTTTCTTGTTTTGTCAAATTCAGTTCCGGTACTGCCGGTCCTCTTTCCCGCCAAAGCTTTATACATGTATGCCCCTATTTTATCCAGGCACTCATACATACATTTTCGAACCTGAAACCAATATTCAATCCATTCCGAAACTGAATCAAATTCATAATTACTCTGAATTGTTTTTATCCATAAAGACGTAAATTCTTTATGAAAAGCTATTACCAAATTTCTTCGCGGCATTTCTTTATGTGCATCATCCGGCATCCTATATGGCTGTAGCATGTCATATTTCGGCATAATTGCGTCCGAGCAATAGGTCTCATAAATCGGCAATGTCCTGCAAATATAATTTAATCGTGAAACACTTTCCTGATTTCCATTCTGCAATTCACTTGCTCTCAATACATATTCAACATGAATAGCCGTCTCGGTTTCATCTACATATAATTTATGTGAAAACGTGGTTCGCTTAAGATAGCTCAAAATCATTTCAAGATTTTCGGATACAAATAAGCTATATATATCCCTGTCTCCGCAATAAGCTGTATACATTAATAAAGAAATTGTATCTATCGAATATTTCTCTATACGTGTCCACAAATCTGTCAGATTGATATTCGAAGCCAAATTCATAGAAGCATCCATATTATACAGCCAATCTGCTATCATTGCATATGCGTCCAGGTCGGACACATTTTTCGTATTCACCTCCTTTAACCGCTTAAACAATCGCATACTTAAAATATATATATCCGTTTGCGTCATATCAATTGCAGGAATACTATCTTTCAGATTTAACAAATATTGGATATTCTCATTTTTCGGCATTATTTCTCTCATTTGCTCCAAAGTCTGGACTGACTCATCTATTTCCCGAAACTGAGCAAATGGACACACTTCTGTGGCAATTACAAATAAACCACCTTGATTATTCGCTTCATTGAATAATTCTTCATTATTTCTAAAATACTGCATAACACAGCCTGAAAAAGTTCCCCTGATTGCTGACACAAAACATTTTAAATCTTCAAGGTTCCACCATTCATTAACCACATCCGAATAAAAACTTTCCTTATCAAACGCAAATTCAGGATAATGAGAAAAAAGTACAGAAAAGTCCTGTAAATCGGCCAGCTTTGTAATGTTGTAAGCCGTTTCCTCCAATGGATAATACTCATGTAAATATTCTACAATATGCCGTGAGCGAACCGGATGTAATCCTTCAATATAATCCCCATCTCGGCTTATATGAACCAAAAATTCATCTGCCATACTTTTTAAGATTTGTCCAATATCATAAACCGTTCTCGGAGCTAAACTTCGCAACAGCTTTTTTGTCGATAATCGAATACCGCATACATCCGCAAAACAAACCTGTCTTAATAATTCGAACTTAATGCTTCCGGTCTCATTTCTTCCTATTTCATACATTTGTGATGAAATACGTTCGGCAATCATTTCACCATGCGTTAACAGATACACATATTCTATCAGCAGTTTCTTATCCGCTATCTGGTTCCAGGCATGTTTCCAATCCTTTATCTTTGGATGTATATGTCCTGCCTTCTGCAAGGTGTTAAAAATAGCAGCCGCTTCTTCTTTAGAAAGCATTGGCTTTATGATATTCATGGAATGTATATTACTTAAATCACCTGCATAATTATACCAGTCGTTTTCTCGTGAAGTAATAAGAATTTTATAATTATATTTCACATCAGATTGCATTAACTGAACCAATTGATTCCACTCACTCAAATGCGCATCCAGATTATCTATTAAAATCAATGGTTTTTCACCCAGTCTGATCCTGGCATGAAAATATTCCACAATATGTCTCAGCGTTCCTCTATCACTGCAATTAATAAGCTGATACGGTGTGTATTCCTTTTGCAGGCCATATTGTGTTTTCAATGCTAAGGTTGTTTTTCCCTGGCCGCTTGACGACTTTATAACCGTCACCATATAATTGTTTACTGATGTTCGTATATCCTTTTCAAGTAAAACTCGTGATACAGGCAGCCCCTTCACAATATCCATTGGTGTCGCTTTTTTACCTTCATAATAACTGGATTCTTGATCAGTTAATTCATTAAAATTTACTTTTTCTATCCAGCCATGAGCCGGATTTTCTGTTCCCTTACTTATATCGAATTTAACCAGTTCAATTTGATGTTTTAAATCATTTAATGATACGGCACTTCTTGTCTCCATCTTCTCAAAACAAAACATTTTGATGCTATTGGCAAACAGTTTGATATTGTCTGTTGTAATATCATAATTTTCAATCAGGGCCATCTCAACACGTTCTGCCAATACTGCTTTTTTTATGTTTTCATACGATACCTTCGAAATGAAATCATCAAAATCAAGCTGATTCCAATTCCACTGAGGATTTTCATTTTTTATCTCATCAACTGTGGCTTTCCAATATTGTAATTCGTCTGAATCCAATATATTATTCACTAGCTTACTCAGATGACCTTTTGCAACTGAAAAATCATACACTAATTTGAATGCTCTATTTTTATCAAGTAAATAGGCTTCTAAAAAATTCTTCAACACACTTTTCATAAAAGAAGCATCCTGCTTATTCTCAGAATATTTCAATTGAATATGCATTGTCTTCTGTTCATCACTCGTACTCACAATTTTGTCAATATCTTCAATACCTTCCAAATTAAAGACTGTATTCTCATCTTTACATGACAGCATCAAATAGCATGAATACAAGAACTGGTAAGAATATCCCCTCAATGCAATCTGACCGCCATTTCTTGCCTCCTGTAATTCCTCAATACTCGCTTTTGGCTTCTGAATTGTCTTGGTTTTATCTATACTTTTTCTCTGTATTTTTTTCTTCTTCGGCATTCCGGCACCTCCTATAACATTTTCCACACCGATTCTACCTTGTCTTCAGTATATCATTTTACATTTTCGTAAGCGCTCAATATTCCAACGCTAGATTTTAATTAACGCTTCTGTCATTACTACTTTGTGTACAGTTTTCTTTTCTCTTCTTGCCATAATAAAAGACCTCCTATGATTTATATTTTACCATAGAAGACCTTGTTGTCATTAGCTATTTACAGAAAAAGTTTCACACCTCGTAAAATCTGTAATCTCACAAGATGTCAACAGAATAATTCTGTAGTTGCCACTACTGGAATCATCTTATCTGCTCTAGTAATTAATATGCTTACATTATAGGTAATTCCCAATCCTCACTTTTTATGACTGTAAGATTAGCTTCATAAGATACTGTTGTTCCAGCTGCGTTTGTTATGTTGCATCTTACCTTGAGTCCGTTATACTGCTCTGTTGCCTCAAAGCTGTAGTCTGTTGTCTTTGCACTTGCTATTCCCGGTGTTCTCCACTCATTTGTTCCTGCAAGCTTGTACTGCCACTGATACTTGTTTCCACTTCCATTTGCTGCTATTTTGAAATGTGCCGTTTCTCCAAGACTTACTGATACATTTGCAGGCTGTGATGTTATAACCGGCTTGCTGTTTACTGTAAGCGTTGCCTCGTTTGACACTGTTGTTCCGGCTGCATTTGTTATGTTGCATCTTACCTTGAGTCCGTTATACTGCTCTGTTGCCTCAAAGCTGTAGTCTGTTGTCTTTGCACTTGCTATTCCCGGTGTTCTCCACTCATTTGTTCCTGCAAGCTTGTACTGCCACTGATACTTGTTTCCACTTCCATTTGCTACTATTTTGAAATGTGCCATTTCACCTACATTGACTGTTATATCAGCAGGCTGACTTTCAATAGAAAAAACATTAGCACTTGCTAAGTATGTATTGCTCTGAATATCTTCAACATTATACGCATAAACATCCGTTGAAGAAATAATCATGGTTATAAGAACCAAAAATAATGAAACTATTTTTTTCATAAAACATCCTTTCCACTTTCAACAAAAACTGAAATGTATAAATCCGAAAATCCCAATTTATTGATTTTCTCATACTACTTGATACAGTTTTCCATATTTACAAACATTTACAAAACCATTCTTTAAATAAAGAGAACCAGCCTCTTCCGAATAATAAATCAAAAATATGTCAAACCCATCCTTTTTTAAGTCATTACATAAAAATCTAACTATTTCTTTACCATAACCATTCCCCCTCGCTTCTTTTTTTGTCATGACATATGCAATTGTTGCAACCTTACTCTGCTCTGCCCCAGTACTTGCTTGTGCCACCATTTTATTATCAACATACATACAGTAGCTTCTAGAAAAGCCATCTCTTATACGTTCGATAATCTGATTTTCCAAATCTTCTAATGTATAACTGTCACCTATTTCATCGCTCATCAACATCTCTGCCATTTCTTTATAATCATGTGACGTTGCCTTTCTTATGTTATTCTTTTCTATCACATTTTCATCACCTACATATTGAGCCACATGACCAAATTCTGAAATATAATCAGGCAAACTTTCCGATAACATCCTGATAACAGTTGACTCCGCACATATAATTGTTGGATTAATTTTTAAAACAAATTCTGATACTTCCTCTACATTAAAATCTTTTAACCGGGAAAATATATGCATTCCCGTATGATATACTAAAGCAACCGCTGTAATATGATTATCATCTTTTATAATCCAGCTATTTACATTTTTATTTTTTACGCCATATCTATTTGCATCTAAATATAAATAAATAGCTTCCTTATACTCTTTATCTATGTAACTTAGTAACTCACATATATCATCATTTGTCTGGCATTTTTTAATCACGATATTGAATCTCCCTAATATTATTGTTATAAAAAAACTCTTCCATTATTTTAGAAATGGCAATTGAAGTATTATCTGAAATTCTCAACACCCCTCTGATGGATGATACCGCCCTGATAAACTCAACCATTTCATTTCTGATTCCTTCCCCATCCAATTGATAAAAGAACCTTCTATTGTTCTCTTCATTTTCAGAACGAATTTCAAAATAATCTGTTTTCCACCAAGGCGCTGGTACATAAATATATCCCTTTGTTCCTGAAATAACCAATTCACCTTCTGCCTTTACACCATACCCAACTTTTACCGAAGCTATAGCATTGTCATAAAGTAAATCAATCTGAGTAAATGAATCCATCAAATTATCTCTATTTAAAAACTGAGATGTAATAGTCACATTTCTGTAATCAATCCCAAGTATAAAGAAAACAGGCAATAGTGCTGTAGGTCCCCAAGCCGATATACTATTCCATTTATTAATTGTCTCCTTATTTTTTAAGCTTGTACAAACTGCATCTATAGATACCACTTCGCCAATCTTGCCTCCCTTTACAAGTAACAACATTCTATCAAATGCAGTCGAATAAGCCGTCCTAAGACTATCCATCAAAACTAGTTTTCTAGCTTTTGCTAATTGAAGCAATTCAATACATTCACTTTGCTTTAAAGCAATTGGTGATTCACAAATAACATGTTTATTACTTTCTATCGCCTTTTTTACCTGCGCATAATGTTCTTGCGGTGTCGAATGAATATATACCGCATCGCATTTTTGTAATAATTCTTCGTAATTATCTGTAACAACTGGTAATGCTAATGTCTCATTATTCAAAAGCTTCCTGTCAGTTGTACAAATTCCTACCACCTCGACACCATTAACATAGGCTGTCTCTCTGTAAAACTTATTTAGATAATTATTATTGCCTACCAGCCCTAGCCGTAGCTGTGATTTCTCTGTTCTAATTTCAGAACTTGAAATTCCTTCTGTTCTGTCTAAATAGACAACTTTGCAGTATTCGTTTAAATAATCAAACTGACCTTTCCAGTCCGATCCAACCGTGAAAATATCAATATCATATTTCAAAATATCTTCTATTTTTTGGCCTTCATACTCTTCAATAATTATTTCATCAGCTAATCCTGTCTCACGAACGGCTTCTACCCTTTCCATTAATGATTGTTGAACGTTAATTTTTCCTCTAGTTTTATCAAAATCATCAGCTGTCACACCAACAATTAGATAATCTCCCAAAGCCTTAGCTCTCTCCAACAATCTAACATGACCATAATGCAACAAATCATATGTACCATATGTGATTACTTTTACCATTAATTTAAAGTCTCCTTCTACTAATTATAAAAGTCCACGCTTTTGTAAATCTTTAAGTGCATTTACTAATGTTGTATTATCCTCATGTGTCAATGCACCAATATGTCCGACTCTAAAAACTGACTCCTTCATATCACCACCATTTGGGCAAATCCATATATTATATTCATCTTTTAGCCACAAAAAAATATCATATGCATTAGCCGTAACCGGATGCACTGCTGTAACTCCATTGGCAGGACTTTCAGACACTAATTCAAATGGTAAGTACTTTATCTTTTCTCTAAAATCCTTAGCCTGTGCTGCAACTCTTGCCACCTCAGCATCCGCACCTCCAAAATTCTTAATTTCATTCAGTCTTGCATTTATCTGTAAAAGGATTCCCACAGCCGGTGTAAAAGGTGTCTGACCTCTTTCCTGATTTTTGAGTGCATCTTTTAAATCAAAATACATTGATTTCACATTTGAGCTTTTTACTCTGTCCACTCCTTTTGGAGACAATACAATAATTGATACTCCAGGAGGACAGGCAAGAACTTTTTGAGAACCCGTAATCATAACGTCTGCACCACATTTAGCCATATCAAAAGGATCTGCTAAAAAAGCTGATACACAATCACACACAAAAAACATATTATTTTTTCTACAAAACTCACCAATCATCAAAGAATCATAAAGCACTGCTGTAGAAGTCTCATCAATATTTACTAAAAGCCCTGTATAGCCCATTCCATCATACTCATATAATTTTTCTTTAGTCAGTTTTCTTCCATGTTCTAGCTCAATAGCAGCATATGGAATATTATGAATCTGACATATTTCAACAAAACGCTGTCCAAAACTACCTCCATTAATAATAAGTACTTTATCTTTTTCTGAAAAACAATTCATAACAACTGCTTCCATTGATCCTGTACTTGAACAGGTCATAAAAACAGCTTTTGAATTATCAGGTGCTTTAGCAAATTCAAGCATATATTGCTCATTTTCCAACATAATTGACGAGAATTCAGATGTTCTAAAATACGGAACTTGTTCAGCCCCAATCTCACATATTTTATTTGATGCCATTACAGGTCCTACAGTAAAATTAATCATAGTTCTCCTCCCTACTATTATATCTGTATATCATATACATAATGATGTGGAACTTGTGACTCTTTTGGTGGAAGTTTCATATAATCACCATACGAAAGTTTTAAATATTCCTTATATTCTCCAATTGCCATGAATTTACTTCCTTCAAACTCCAATTCAATATAGTTTTCGAACCACTCTCTAGGGAATGTTGCCTTATCAACTCCAATCGGTATCGTTAACGATATCACAACACCTGTTTTAGAATACTTACAACATTCTTTATCAATTTTCTCTATGAACAATTTTTTCGGAACTAAATTATAAATATTTTTTCTAGCTTTCCTATATAGCTCTTTAATCCCTGTTTGTCCGAAATAATAATTTTCTCTTGTTACTAATCTCTGTTTCCATTTCATAACTCTTTGATATTGTTTTTTCCGTTTCATAAAATTTTCTGCAGTATTATCTATTGGAAAAACATCTACAAAAACACCATCTGGTGATGTTGCATACTTATTTGATTCTTCAATAAGTATAGTATTCTTCTTCATAATTTTAGAAAATGGATACGGAAATCCTTCATATATATAATAATCAACCCAATACAGTTCATTAGCATATAAATTTATACACTCTTTTAATTTACAATAATCTTCCCTGTACATCATGATGTCTATATCATCATCCCAAGGAATGAATCCTTTATGCCTTGCTGCTCCAAGTAACGTTCCTGCTGCTATTGAATATCTAATTTGATATTCTCTACATATTTTATCAATTTCACATAGCATATTTAATTCTATATTTTTTAATTTACTTAATTCATTTTCTGACAACACTTTCATTTTTTCACCTAGCTTTTTCTATAAATTTTTTTATCATTTTTTTAATAGTCATTCTATATATGATAGCAATAATAAAAAATAAAATTATCAATATTGTATTTTGCCATATCATACTAATGTTCAAAAAAAGAACCACTGCTTGGATAATTAAAAGAGTATAAGCAAAAATATCTATTTTTAAATTAATTGAAAATTTAATTATTTTCTTAGTTTCATGCAATCTTGCACCCCATACTAAAATATATGAAACAAGTGTTGCTATAGCGGCTCCTATTGCACCACAGAAATATACCAGCGTTAAATTCAACACTGTATTTACGCTTGCTCCCAGAATTGTAGTTTTTGCAAAAACATCTGTTCTCTTTGCTGCCGAGAAAATCCCCCCTATTAAACCAGACAAAGCTCCAAATAGAACAGATATCATTAAAAATGGGGCATAAATCCAGGCTGAATAAAACTCCTGTGCAAAAATCAATTTTGCGATATATTTATCAAAAATAATTAATCCAGAACATGTCAACACCATTGCGACATTATATATTTCATAAACATTTGTATAAAACTTTGAATCATTAGCGTTAAATTCTTTCACTGCAGATAAGGTCCATGCCTGACTAAATATTTCCTGAAATACGTTTAATAATGATGGTATTTTATAAGAAATTGAATATATCCCATTTGCTGCTGTTCCACACAACCAAGTAACTATATATCTATCCGACGCATTATTAACCCACCACGCAAGATTATTAAAAACCATTGGTTTACTATATGAATACATTTCATCTTTTAATGCTTTATCACAACTCCAATTAACATATTTCCATACACGTATCCTAATAATTAAGAAAATCGAAGGAATAACATATGCAATTACCGTTGCGTAAAAATAGCCGCGTAATCCCATATTCATTATTACGAGAAATATAATGTTAAATCCTAGCATTGTAAGCGAATTTATTATTCCAGATACAGCTAACTCATTTATTTTTTCTATTCCGCGACAAAATTGAGAAAGCAATGAATAAGCAATTTCAGTTGAATACATCAAAAAGAAACACATTGGATATTCTGCTAAAATGTGAACAAATCCTGTTATCCAATTTATTGTAATAAATATCGCCACTATAACACATGAAAAACCCACTCGTTTGAATCCTATTGAAAACACATGTGTTTTATCAATATCAACCTCCAATGAGAATCTGACCACACTATCTACCACTTGAATTGTTAATATTGGAATTAATAATGAAACTGTTGTTGAATAAATATCGTAAGTTCCATATTCCGCAGTCGTCAATAAATTTGTATACAATGGTATCAATATGAAGCTTAATATCTTTGAGCCAAATTTACTCACAGTCAATAATCCGATATTTTTTATCAAATATTTATACTTCTGCATCTTTCACCGCCATATTTCTATTCAAAAATAACCCAATATATATAAAATCTATTACTCCCTCTACAGCAGTTAAATATGCTGACCCCAAACTGCCAACCATAAAAGTTATAAACATAGCCAAAAATACTTGTCTTTGTTCTACGGTCCGTTTTGAAATTGTATTTATATTTTTAAATATTCTATAATAGTATATTATATACATCACCGCTATAAAAAAACCAAACTGGCCAATTAACATTGGCCAATAGTTATCGGTAACATATGCTGAAAAATCAGTATTTAGGCCTCTAATTTTATTTAATCCATATATGACATATACATAACTATAATTATATGCCTTTGACATTTCGCTACCAAATGTTGCAAATCCAGTTCCTATTGGGAAGTAATCTTTTGCAATTTCTATACTTCTGACAGTTAATGCAAATCTAGCTTCAGTAGGTTTAATATAATGTTCTATTTGATAACCACCTAGAACAATTGCTAAAGCACCAACCATTGCAATATGATACCATCTCAATTTTCCTAATCTAAACAAATAAAAAAATATGTATAATGCAACAAATATCAATTGTGGTCCCTTTGTTGTTGATGCAATTAAGAATAATGAAATTACTTTTATAAATATATCAGTTTTTTTCTTGTCTTGTTTTAACGTAATAAAGGCCAACATTCCCATCACAATATACCCAAAAATTCCAGCATTTTGTGACAAAAATTTATACGCGTTGATTCCAAACCGTTCACTCGCAAAAAAAAGAATATTCCCTGTTACATATGCATATACTGCAACTATAAATGCTACACAAATATATAACCTAAAAAATCCACACAAATGTGATATTGTATATTCTATTTCCTTTCTTGACATTGAAGATGAAATAGTAAGCACAACCATTGGTACTTTTATTACACTAAAAATATCCGCAATAATAGCAATCGGTAAATCTTGAAATGAATACAGAATATTTCCTAAAAATCCAATTGTTACAGTTGCTGATATTAAAAATAATATTTTCATTAGTCTACTATTTATAATCTTATTCCTTTTTAAAAAAATAATAAAAATTATAATTGAAAATATTTCATCATAATAATTTATTGTCTCCCATAATTGAGAAATATTATACTGAAAAATCATTATTATGACAGAAAATGTAACAAACACTCCGAATGGCATTATATATATTTTTTTTGAAACCTTCATATTTTATCCTCACTTTTGTTTACCCAAAAATGATACAAACTTCCTATATGTTTATTTTTAACTTTATAGGTCAACTTGTGTATATTACTTATATTGCATAATTCTAAATATATTTCTTTGTTATATTCTAATGTAAGATATTTTTGCATCAAAATCGGAATTGTTGCTGGAACTCTAAACATATCATTCATATCCTCAGGATATTTTTCACTTGCCATTTTCATAAAAATAAACATAATAAAATAATCCCTAATTTTGTTTTCTTTTCTCCAATATTCATTCATTAAATCTAGTGTAACTTGTAATATTCTATTATGGGCATTTGCCTTAATAAACCAGCTTTCACCAATTTTTGTAACATCGTAATCATTCGATTGATACATAAAAAAATCTGCGTTTTTTATATAATCTGGAAGTTTCCCTGTCATTAGTACTGTGGCATCAACCCAAATTCCACCAAACTGTGTCAAAACACTCAATCTAATAAAATCTGAAAATAATGTGTTACTAATAATCTCTTTTTTCCACTTATTTATTATATAATCAGGGAGGTTAACATATTCGAACAAATTATTCTGATCAATAACATGAATTTTTCTATCTGGCATCCATTTTTTTATTGATTGATAACATACTTTCACAATATCCGGAGCATTATCTATCCCCTGCAACCAACAAATCCATACGTTATCTGTTTCTATTCCACTATCCTTTTCATTATAACAGCATGAATTTAAAACCCTTGAATAATGCTTTTTTAAATATCTATATACTCTATTCCTGACTTCTAAATCTTGTAATTCATGATTTGAATATCCAAATTTTTCAAATAAAGCACATTGCATTTTATATCTAAGATTTCCATATTTCAATGCACGATTTAATGCACCTTTTAATCCTCCATCTAATTCATTAAGCATCTCTACCACCTATTTTATAATGTGTGCAGGATTACCCACAACTGTTGCACCTGCAGGCACAGATTTTGTAACTACAGTTCCCGCTCCTATCACAGCATTTTCACCTACTTGAATATTCCCCAGTATTATCGCATATGCACCTATTTTCACTCCCCCCGATATGTGGAATGCCTTTATCATTTGCACCTATTGTTACATGATGCTGAAATTAAAACATTTTTTCCTACAACAGCATTTTCATTAATAACAGTACCTAATCCATTGTGGGCAAAATTTACACTCGAAGAAAGGCAATTATTGGGATGAATATCACAATAAAAGTAATGTTTGCAAAACCAATATATAAACTTCTTGCATAATTTTGATTTACTTTTACAACCAAATTTTATAATCTTATTTATATCCAAATCCATTTTTATCACCTTATAACTCTGAATAAACAACACTCAACTTTTGATGCATCACATCCATGCTAAAATTCTGATTAATCAGATTTCTATTAGCTATTCCAGCATTTTCTATAGCATTTCCATCTTCACAATACTTTAATAATGCATTAGCCAATGCCTTAATATTTCCTGGCTCAATAAGAATCCCATTATCTTCTTTTACTACTTCTGGAATAGCTCCAACGGTTGTACTTATAATTGCTTTACCACAAGCCATACCCTCTAATATAGCCATTGGTAAACCTTCATTATACGATGGCAAAACTAATACACTAGATTTTTTCAAAAGCTCTAATTTTTTCTTAAAATCCGCCCATCCAATAATCAAAATATTATTCTCCAGTTTATTTTCTTTTACTAGTTCCTCGCATTTTTCAATTTCCCCATCTCCGGCCAAATAACATAAAATATCTGGAACATCATATCGTATCTGACTGATTGCATTAATCAAATCATATGTACCCTTTCTTTTTCCAAGTCTGCCAAGCGCTAAAAATGTATGCTGATGATCTTTGTAATTCGAAACAGCTGGTTTTAGACGTTCTGTATCGATACCATTTTCAATCACAATACAGTTGTTTAATCCAAATATTTTATCAAACTTATACTTCCATTCATCAGACAACGCTATAACTTTATCGGCAGAATTAAGAATGGAACATATTTTTTTCTTATTATTACTCTTATTATAAAATTCCATGTATTCCGCACCATGCACATGCAAAATCACTTTTTTTTTCCATTTTTTTGCTGCATTCACATACCAGCCTTTTCTAAAAGTGCTACCATATGACGCTGTGTGAATATGATAAATATCATAACTTCGTTTTGTTATATAAAAACGTAAAAATGACCATATTGAGTAAGCCAAAACTGTTAATTTATTTCCATCTACATAAGATTCATAAATTTCTATATCATATTGCTCATTTAATATTTTATCTTTTGATATTTCTTCAATTACTGTTGCCATTCCCCCTTTCGATTTTGTAGGGCTTGGTCCAACAACCAATATTCTTTTCTTTTCTGTCATTCTTAATCCTTTTCGAATTGATAAATTAATACTTTATCTTGCTTATTTATAAATTTATATAAACCAACTTAAATACTTATCTTTATATTTTCCCAATACGGAATGCCCAGTTTTTCTCCAAACATTAAATCTGTTTCATATTTGATATCTGGGTCAAACCCCGAATTTGGTGACAATGTTATTTCACCAAAATATATCTTCCCATCGACGTTATACAAATCTATTCTTGCAAACACAAAATCTTTTGAAAGCTCTTTTGCAATATCTATCATTTCATCTAAATTCTTAGGCTTATTTATATCAACAGTTTTTATGTTTTCATCACCTTTGTTTAGCGGTTGAAACCGCCATTCCTGATCAAAAAAATAATATGATGCTCTGTGTGTATTTTTACTAAATCTGTCTTTACATACCAAAATCACATCTGGCACCCCATTAAAACAGTATATCTTATAGTCCATCGGAACATTTCCATTATCAGAAATAAACTTTTCACACAAAATCATTGGCTTAATGTTTCGGTACTGATACTCTCGCCCAATATAAAAGAAATTACTATTTAATGACTTTTCAATCTTCCTTCTGGCTTCGATATGATTTAGTTTTTCTTTATCGTTACAAACCACTAAGCCCCCTGAATCATGATTACACTTCAGAACAAATTTTTCCGGCAACAACGAAAAATCTATATCGTCATATTTCTTCCAACTTCCTATCAATGGAATCAAATATTTCTCTCCAATTTTATCCTTCACATACTCTCGTACAAGCAATTTATCAGACACTATGGATTGCAGCGGAAATCTATAATTAAACTTTAACCACTGTAATTTTTCATTCAAAGTGGTTGGATTATTCATATTGAGCTTTCTTCCAACCCGTAATCTATAGTATAGTTTTATGTAACTTTTATCAGGTAAAAATCTTAGACATTTTTTTGCAAGAGTCATTATTTTATCTCTGTTCATTTTTAAATTTCCTTTATAAATTCTTCTATACTATCTATAATATTTTTTGTATTTGATACATAGCTAGCATATTTTGTGTTTCTGACCGTTTTTAATGCTATTTTCAAATCTTCCGTTGCTTTACACGAATATATCAGATTCAAATCATCAAACTGTTTAATTAACTGTAGCTGATGATCATCTACATGTTCTCCATATTTTGCCAGCCTCGGAACAGCAATAACTTTTTTTCCTAGTTTAACAGCTCCGATAATTGCACCTGTTCCACCATGAGTTATTACAATATCAGCTTTTCCCATTTCCATACCAAATTTATCTCTATCTAGAAAATTTTCATATTTATAATTCTTTGGAATGTAATCACTGTATCCAATCTGCGCAAAAACATTTTGTGATTTAATTATTTTTTTTTCGCACAATTCATCTACTGCTTTTAATAATCTATTAAACTGAAATTTTTGTGAGCCTAATGTGATAAATATTCTTTCACACATTTAATATATTCCTCCCAAATAAACAGCTTTAGGATAAAACTTTAACATTGACTCCCACTGTACGTAAAACCTATCAGCAAATTTATAAAGTAATTTTCCTGTTTCAGTTGGAGATGTAACTTTTGCAAATGACTCAATATAAATAAGTTCTTTTCCCATCATTTTAGAAATCATACATATAGGAATCATTGCTAAAACACCTGTACATATGATTACATCCGGTTTTTCTTTTCTATAAATTCCTATTGATTTCCAAACATTTTGAATCATAGTCCAAATAAAATTTTTTTCTTTACGATTAACCTGATTCAAATAATAAATCTTCTCTCCTTTTGTCTCAGCACTATAATTTGTCTTTTCAGTAATTACAAAACTGTCATATTTTTCCATAAGAGGTTTCAACATCAAAAGCTGTTCATAATGACCGCCTGATGAAGCAGCGAAACATATTTTAATTTTTTTCTTATCATCCATGTTTAATCCCTCTCAAATATATCTCTCGTATAAACCTTTTCTTTTACATCATCAAGTTCTTCATTATATCGATTTGCAATTATGGCCTGACTCATAATCTTAAACTTATCCAAATCATTAATAACTACACTTCCAAAGAATGTTTCTCCATCCTTTAGTGTTGGTTCATAGACAATTACAGTAGCTCCTTTAGCCTTAATTCTCTTCATAACTCCTTGAATAGAACTCTGTCTAAAATTGTCACTTTTACTCTTCATTGTTAAACGATATACACCAACAATTACTTTTTTCTCTTTTTTTACACTAAATTCGTTGTCGTCATCATAACCATAATAACCAGCAAGCTTCAAAACACGGTCTGCAATAAAATCTTTTCTAGTTCTATTACTTTCCACAATAGCTTCAATCAGATTTTCAGGAACATCAGCGTAATTTGCTAACAATTGTTTAGTGTCTTTGGGCAAGCAATATCCGCCATATCCAAATGAAGGATTATTGTAATGGTTTCCTATACGAGGATCAAGACAAACTCCATCTATTATTTGTTTGGTGTTTAATCCTTTGCTTTCTGCATAAGTATCTAACTCATTAAAATAAGCCACTCGTAATGCTAAATATGTATTAGCAAATAACTTAACAGCCTCTGCTTCTGTAAATCCCATAACAAGAGTATCAATATTATTTTTAATAGCACCTTCTTGCAGCAATACAGCAAACTCATTTGCAGCTTTCATAAGATTTTCATCTTCTAAATCGGTACCTACTATAATTCTTGAAGGATATAAATTATCATATAAAGCTTTACTTTCTCTTAAAAATTCTGGACTAAAAATAATATTTTTCGTATTATACTTTTTACATACACTCGCTGTATAACCAACCGGAATCGTTGACTTAATTACCATAATGGCATTAGGATTACATTCGAGAACCATTTCAATAACATTTTCTACTGCTGTGGTATCAAAATGTTGTGTTTCTGAATTGTAATTTGTCGGTGTAGCTATAATCACAAAATCAGCATCCTTATATGCCATTTTTCCATCTAAAGTAGCTGTCAAATCAAGGTTTTTTTCATTTAAATACTTTTCTATATACTCATCTTGAATTGGTGATATTCGTTTATTTATCAAATCAATCTTTTCTTTAATAACATCAACAGCCACTACCTTGTGGTGCTGCGACAACAATGTAGCAATTGATAATCCAACATAGCCTGTTCCAGCAACTGCAATTTTTACATTTTTCATTATAGAAATTTTCTCCTAGTTCTTACCTTTTAGCATGCCAACATCATGCAAATCTTCCTTATACTGCCCCATCATTCTTCATAACTCTTATAATAGTATGAAGAATAATCCTAATATCCCCCTTAACACTCCACTCCCCAATATACTGGGTATCCAGCTTTACCACTTCTTCAAAGTCCGTGATATTACTCCTGCCACTCACCTGCCAAAGTCCGGTCAATCCCGGTCTAAATGACATTCTTGCTCTGTGGTGTGGTTCATACTTCTCCCACTCATCGAGTGTCGGTGGTCGTGTTCCCACCAGACTCATATCTCCTTTGAGGATGTTCCAAAACTGTGGCAGCTCATCTATTGATGTCTTCCTGATAAACTGTCCTATGCCGGTTTTCTTTGTTCCATCCGGCAGTATCTTGTTACCTATGATTCGCGGGTCGAAGTCCATCTTGAACATCATCCCGTTGCTCACCTTGTTTTGTGCCATGAGCTCCTTCTTTCGCTCCTCGGCATCCATGTACATGCTTCTGAATTTGTACATCTTGAACTTTCTGCCATTTCTACCGATTCGCTCCTGTGCGAAGAAAATCGGTCCGGGTGATGCGATATATATTGTCGGTCCCACAATTATCGTCACTATCAAGGTGATGATGCATCCGACCAGTCCTCCGAGTATGTCCATGCCTCTTTTTGCAAGAAGCTGTGTGGTGCTCGCATAGTTCATGCTGGCTGTGATGACTGTGTAGTCACCAATTTTTTCTATCTGATTAAAGCTGCCTGCCATGGCTTTGTTTTTCGTGATGCCTCTGTGAACAGCTATGCCCATCTCAAGGAATATGTCTGCCATTTCGTAGGGATATTTGCTCTCCGCACATGGTGGGATAAGCACCTCATCCACCCATTCCTCACAGGCGTAGTCCACTATCCCGTCATGGTTTGCTACGATTGGTATTTCGCATATTGTTTTGCCCTTCAGGTCGGCATCTGTTGCCGCTGCCACTATCTGTGTGTATCCAAAGCCATTTTCCTTTAGTCCCTGAAGTGTCTCCTCGAGGAGCTTTTCCGGTGCTATGACAAAGAGTGATTTTTTCGATGAAGCGAAGCTTCTTTTTTTGATAATTTTCTTTAACACCACTCTGCCTAAGTACGACACGAGAATATATATTGGAATCATGATGTAATAAGACATACGCGAATATATCTCGCCCATCTGTGTGGTAAACAGGAAGAAGGTCGTTATTATTTCCACAAGTGCCACATGCTTACATGTAGCAATGAACTCATCAAGATAGCCGCGCTTCAATACATTTTTAAAGGCATCGGATACTATTTCCACGAAGAAATCTATGAGCAGAAATGCTGCTGCCAGTATCCTGTAGTCTTTATCTATGTATGGATTGCCAGGCCCAAACCGCCATATGTATGAGACTATGAATGCTATCTGCATACACAGGACATCTAAGAGCATAAAATCTATATGCTTTGTCCAGCCTCTTCCTTTCTTTCTGTACATTTTTTCTGTGTCTCCTTGTATTTCTTGATTACCCTATTTCCAGTTCATCCCTATGCTGTCAAGCCTTGCTATGCGTTCTGTGTCGAGCACCATGCCGCTGGCCTTCGGGTTTTTTCTTTTACATCTGATATTTGATATCCAGCGTCCCAACTTCACTCCGTCTGTGGAATATGATACCGGTACGTCCAGATTGCCGTTTTTCTCGTAATATGTTTTCGCAAGCTCAAACTTTCTGTTCCACTGTATAGCGGTCTTGCTTTCTGACCTGTAGCCTATGCTCTGCAGGCGCTGTAGCTGCTCGTCTGTCATTGAGTGGCTATTGGTCTGGTTTGACAGCCACCGTCCAAGTGGTATGCCATCTGCTGTGACGTACTTTGCAGGTACTTCGAGGTCTCCATGCTCCTTATAGTAGGCCTTAGCCGCACTGTAGTACTCTTCCCACTTCTGCTTGTTGTGGTCCCATATCATGCCAAGCTCCTCAAGTGCTTTTCTCTGCTCATCGGTGAGTGTCTGCTCTATGCCATACTTTTTCACCTTGAAGCGCATGTTGTTGATCCATGAGCCGAGCCTGAAGCCTGTAGGCGATACATATTTGGCCTTGATGTCCAGATTGCCGTAGGTATTGCGGTAGCTTTTCAGCTCTTCAAATACCTCCTGCCAGCTTGAGTCCGTGACATCCCATATCATGCCTATGTCGTTTAGCTTTTGTATCTTTTCCCAGGTGAGGTTTCCGGATATATTGCCTGACTTCACACGCCTCTGGGTGTTTATCCATGCTCCCAGTGTGAGGCCTGACTCAGTGACATAGCTCTTTGGTATCTTGAGATTTCCATTTTCCCCATACCACTGCTTTGCTGCCTCATAGTATGTGTCCCACGCGCTTCCCAGATTTTCCTGTAGGCGCATGAATATCTCCCTGCTGTCCTTGGTCTCGTCAATGATGCGGAATCTGTCGTCAAAGTGCTCTCTTGGCGAGTGAGTGTCCGGATACAGTAAAAATGCTTCCTGCATCTCGTTTTTCAAGCAGTCTATGCAGTAGAGGCTGTCGAAATTGTTGACCAGGTCAAATATGACCGGCTGGTTTTTGCTTCCTGCTGACAGTGCTCTACCTATCTGCTGCAGATAGATGATTGGTGACACCGTAGGGCGAAGCAGTATTACTCCGTCCACATCGTCCACATGTATGCCCTCGTTCAGCATGTCTATGCAGTAGAGGAGCTTTAAGTGGCTTCCTGTGTCCTTTTTGAATTCGGCAAAGGCTTTGCTGGTCGACGCATCGTTGTAGTACGCTGTGTATATGTGTGGCTTTTTGTCCACCTTGCTAAACCAGTCGGCAGCCTGCGCCTTCATCTCATCCATATGCTCTCTGCCCGAGCAGAATACTATGTATTTGCCATCAGGCTTTGTCATCTGTCTTGCAAAGACCTCTGCGAGACCGTCAGCCTGCTCGAGTGCACGCTTTAGCTGCTCTAGAAGCTTTTCGTTTTCCGATACAAGTCCCGGGTTTGATAAGCCCTCGATTCGTTTTTTCAGTTGTTCGAGTTCTTTCTTGTATGAATACATGGCTATGACATATTTAGGCTCCGGAAGTATTTCCCTCACGATTGCTTCTCCGAGTGTCATCTCTGAGGCTATATTGCCCTCAAAGAGCTCCTCTGCCATATTACGTTGGTTGTCCAGATAGCGTATGTTTGTCGCTGAGAGCCCCAGGCGCTTTGCCTTCGGATATGCTTCCAGAAGCTTTCTCACACTCTTGCCCCACTCTGCGGCTCCACAGCGGTGGAACTCATCGAGTATGATATAATCAGGGTGTAGGGTGTCTATGCTGTCCTCATGCTTCATGAGTCTGCTGTACGACATGTATTCTATGTTTGAGAACTGTGTGTCTATGTTCTCAAGCTGTGTCTTGTAGATGTACTCACTTGGCGATAGCCATAGAAAGTGCTTGTGTGGATGTTGCTCCACGAGCTTAAAGGCTATCATCGACTTGCCCGTGCCTGTCGGATGGATGACGGCTGCCATCTGCTTGTCCTCCAGCATGGTCTCGACTGCTCTGTATGCATCTTCGTTGTGCTTGTAAAGATGTATGCTCATTTGCTGCCTCCGGGTGAAACACTACATTAAAAGGGAGGTTGGATTTCGCAGATTATTACAATCTGCGAAATCCAACCTCCCTTATGTATAAAATAAGCATTTTATATAAATATGACCATTTTTCTGACCATTTATGGGATAACTATAGAATTGATTGCGGAGCGCTTGGTCTCCAGATTTGGATGCATATAGCGATTCAATGTAATATTTACATTGGAATGTCCAAGAATCTCACTTACACTCTTAGCGTCAGCCCCACTGCTTATACAGTTTGTGGCAAAGGTGTGGCGCAATGCATGAAAGTGAGTATTCCCGATACCTGCTTCTCTTATATAGATATGGAATCTATTCTGATAAGTGCGGGGATCCATAGGCTGATTTTTCTTTAGAAAATAAGAGTCACCTTTTATTGAAGTGTTATAATAATCTGACAGCTTGTCATATATAAAGTCCGGGATAGGAATCTCACGAAGTGAATTTGAAGTCTTTGGTGAATCTATATATAAAGAAGTCTTTTTCGTGGCTGTGTGGTTATTTTGTGATGAAACAGATGTGTGTACCGTATCTACCGGAAGTCTCTGCACTGTGCGATTGACATGCAGAGTGCGACTAATCATGTCGATATCTTCCCATTTCAGGGCACAAATTTCTCCTAAACGCAGCCCCATAAAAAGGCACAATAAAATACCGAGCTTATAGATATCAAGCTCGGTAAGAAGATACTCGGTTAGCTTTTGCTGGTCTGTTGTATTGATTGTATTTATGTTGTTTGAGGATGTGACGGATGAACGCTTTGACCTGTACGACAGATGAATTTCTACGGTGCCATATGTGGCAGCTCCATATGCAAGGATTGAATTGAATATACAAAGTATGCTCTTTGTAACGCTCTCACCGGCTGTCTCAGGCAACTCCTTGAATATTTCATTCTGATTTAACTCACCTATGACGCTTTCTCCCCAGTTCGGTTTGATATATTTGTTGTATATAGTAGAATACTTTTGAATGGTAGAGCACTTCCGGCTGGATGCTATACTTTCAAGCCATTTCTCAGCGACTTCTTTTACGGTGATAGCGGACTGCTTTGGGGCTGCTGTTTGATTAAGTGAAGCAGCTTTTGCTGTAAGCAGCCTTTCTGTTACTTCCTTATAGCTGTGGCCATATACCGATTTGCACTTTTTGCTGCCGGCTGTGTCTACTATGTAGTAGCGCCCCTCCCAGCGTCCGTCGGTTCTCTTTCTGATGTTGGTTCCTCTTCTTGACATAATGTATGCCTCCTTGTGATTATTTATTTCAATAGAAGAGGAATGAAATACTTAATATTTATCTGTTTTCCATATGTCTTTACCATTTTGGAATGCTCTCAGCTTTGTGAGTTTCTTTTCATATAATGCTTGTAGCCTTGGAATACGCATATGACGTTCGATTAAATCTTTTTTATACAAACTAAAATCCATTTCTGCTTTATCAATATTTACAATATTTCTATCCTTTACATATGATAGAAGCCGTACTTCTTTAGAAATAAAAGAATGTGTCTTTATCTCATCAATACGAATTGAACCAAGATGCTCGTATGGAATATTATAGAACATAGAATTACCGGAATCATATATAGGTGCAAATCCAAGTATTTCTAATGTGTCAGGATTTCTGACTATAGAAATATTATTCATGTGTCTGTCGGTATTTGAAATGAGATAGTCAGTCATTATTTCATAATCCATAAAATAATCAAACTCTTCTTCTTTTATTCCCAAACCAAGACAGACCTTTTTCAATGGATAATAATATGATTCATTTTGCTTAAGCTTGACTGATTGCAATAATTCCCATGCACTGATACATTCCAGATTTTCTGAGCAAAAATCATATGAAAGACATCCAAGTCCTTCAATTCCACCTTCTACTGTTAACAATGTGGGAGTGTATACTGTGAAATTTTCAAATTTTTGTTTTCTATGAAGTTCTGTTGCAAATAGTTCGTTTATACTTTGCTGGTATGATTCTCCATAATTACCTTTAATCATATATCTGCGGCCTGAAGTGTCAATACACCATTTTTTCTGAAGTTCTCCCTGTGAAGCAGCGCAGTTAAATTTTGTTTTCTTCCTTAAATCAAGTAAATTGTCCTTGTTTAGTGTTATTTCACCAAATGTATCTACGAAATCATTTGTAAACAGATTTACATCTTTCCATTCGATATCTTCACCACGAGGTTTAATCCAATAACAATCCGACAAACTTAAGGCCAAATTATCTACCAAAGCACTGTTTGTTGAAGAATATCCAAGTCTTTGCAGGGCAGTCTTAGCTCCGTGCCTCGTCTTAGGAATAGCCCTGTCCTTCCACCAATCATGAAATTTCATATCATTCATCTGTCCACCTATAGGAAAGTGGGCAAGAGCTGCTTCATTTTTTCTGTAATTTCCGAGAGTTCCACCTTCTGTCAGCTCCATCAGGCAAACAGGTATATCTTTATGCATTAAATAGTATTCTTTAGCTATTTTCTTCGCCATATATTAACTCCATATAATATCTTCTGTTTTATCAAGTCTACAGTCACGATTAAATTTATCAACTATTTCATAATAGGATTCAAATAAATCAGCCACATATAATGAAAGATTTTTTTCCTTAACACCATCAAGATCTTCACCTATCTTGATTTTTGTACCTATTGAATCAATTAAATACCCAGCGTCTCTGTTATAATAATAAATCTTACCGTTATTATCTTCAATTTTACACATATTATCATTATCTATCGGTAACTGGTTGGCAATCAATTTTATAATATACGGCGTTGGCGAGCTTTCTCCCTGCTCCCATTTTTGCAATGTACTTATTGGTATATTGAACATCTTTGAAAAACTACGTTGCGAAAGGCCGGTAGTATTTCGTATTTCCTTAATGTTCATAATAACAAACCTCCCATAAAAAATATATCCAATTTGGTTACTCTTTTTGTTATTATACCCAAATCGGATATATAATGTCAATATAATTTAATTTATTTCTGACCACAATTTTGACCATCTAAAAATAAAAAATATATAAAATACATCCCAATATTCCCTTAAAAATGTGAAAAGATACAAAAAAAGATACAGCAGTTGACATAAATTGACTAAAGTTTTATGATATATCTAGTGTTTTTAACCGAGGTGATTTTCGCAGATTGTAATAATCTGCGAATTTTTTATTACATTCTTTCTGATTAGGCATTAGCAAAAAAACACCTCCATTGCACTGCAATAGAGGTGTTTTCTTGTATCTTTACTCTTCAATCATCGACAGACGTTCCTTAGCAATCTTAATGTCTTCATCTGACGAATTAAGCATTTGTTTTGCTGCAGCTACAGTACCATCATTTTTGAAGAAGGTCACCAATGTAGAAATTCGCTCTTCTCTTCGTCCTTGTTCGATTCCTTGTTCTTTTATTCCTTGACTGAGATTACACATAGATTTCAACAGCTCCTTTCTGTCACCTTCCATTTTAATATCAAACTCATTCTCCAGCATATCGTTTTTTTCCTCAGCACTTAGTCCTGGCAGAAACAATTATATAATAATAACTCCATCCAATGCAATAGCCCAAATGTCATCAAAAAGAGAGCGGGCCGGCGAATGGGAAGTTCGCCGGCCCAGATTTACACTAGGAGCAAAGTTTATACTTTGCGGAGATAAAATATATTTATAGAAAACCAAATATTTGGTGATCTATCATTTTGTTTTGTGGCCATTCCTGTTGTCGCGACCACATGCAAATATTTATAGAAATGTTTAAATATCTGCGAATAACGAATTAGTCATTATAGTTTCTGCATATTGTGCTTATACCGCTGCCAGCTTCTTTCCAAGCTCCTCGCAGGCTGTCTTTGCATCATCGTCCGGTGCATCCTGGCAGATAACACCCTCGCCGCCTACCACTGTAGCTCCGGCTGCTGTCATTCGCTCTACCCAGTCGCGCATCCACTCGCCATCGCCCCATCCGTATGAACCGAACAGACCGATTGTCTTACCTGCCACGCAGCCCTCAAGCTCTGTGACAAACGGCTCCATCTCGCCCTCCTCAAGTACCTCTGCACCCATTGCAGGGCATCCGAGTGCGAATGCTGTCTCTGATTTAAGCTCATCTATTGAAGCACTGCTTACAAATACAATTTCTGCTTCCTTTCCGGCATCTGTGACACCCTTTGCAACTGCCTCTGCCATTGCTGCTGTATTGCCTGACTGTGACCAATAAACTACACTGATTTTGCTCATTTTAATTCCTCCTATACCGCAATCTGCTGCGGTTCTTCTTTATATATTTCCAGTATCAGCCTCATATCTATGTCCTCGGCCAATAGCTGTATGACACTTTCCTTCGCCTTTTCAAAATCCTCAAACATCTTCTTTTTGAGTGGTACGTTGCGGTACACCTTCCAGTATCCTGAATACAGGCAACCGCATCCGTTATGCTCTATAAAGCCTCTCACATCCTCTATCGGATATCCAAGCAAAAGCCCCATCTCATGTGGAAACTGCTTGTGTTCATCATTCAGATACGCTTCGTAGCGTTTTTTGAATCTAAGTAATATCTTGCCGAATGAAAAATCCTCATATCCCGCTTTCTTTAGTATGTCCAAAGCCTCTGAATTATTCAGATATGCTTCTAAGAGGCTCCTGCGGAATAAGAGGAAGGCGGTTTTCTCATTCCTTGCTGCAAGCCTGAAATGCGATATCCCGGAAGCCCTCAGAATCACTCTCATGGCACTCTCATCAGCGCTGTCTATCATGAGCATATTTGAAATTCTCGCTCCTGTAATTAGTGGGGCACACTGGAGGGCAAGCTGCATTTCCACGCTCTTTAAATCCATGCTCATAGCAATCTGAAATACTTCCTGGCACATTTTAGCTCCTTTCGTGTTAGTTGTCTCTAACCTGAGTTAAATATATCTTACTTACACTTATATGTCAAGTATTTTTTTGCCATTTTTACACTTTTTATTCTCAATTAATTGCAACAAAAAACACACTAAGAATCTTTAATTCTCAGTGTGCTTTCCTTATTGCCGTTCTTCTTTTTATACAATTCCTATAAAACCAGGCTTATGACACCTGCACTCTATACATATTTTTGCGGTCAATCGCTCCAATCTCTTCGAGCGTATTGATCATCCGATACACCGTAGCAGTCCCGATAGAGTGGTCTATCTTTGATGCCCGGTAATAAATCTCTTTGCAGCTTCCGCACTCGCCCTCGAGGATTACATCAAGCAAAATAAGTCTCTGCTTTGTAATCCTGCATCCGCTGTCCTTTAGCTTGCCAACGATTACCTCTTTTTGCTCTATTGCTTCTTTCGACATACATCCTCCTATCGTTACCGATGCCGGCAGATGCAGCTTAAGCGGCAGATGAGTTCTTTCCATGAAATACCCATCCTGTGCTTCATACACACCATGCCGTGGATTAATGACAGCCCTTGCAATGGCTGCAGTCCATTCCACACTGCAGGCTCTTGCCTGCCTTCTTTGATTTGATTATTGTCCTGATTACAAGTGCAACTATCACTACGAGAATTGCAATTACAATGATATCAGCCAGCATGTCATCATCTCCTATTCACTACAAATGCTACTAAATATACTACTGCATTATTTCTTTTCCTTGAAAAATCCTATTATTATCTTTACGGCAAGCCCCAGCAGGCATAGAAGAACTATGACTGCTATGAGGTCTGCTGTGTTAAATTCCAGATTGATTCTCATTTAAACATCTATTACACGTTTGATGCCGCAAATGAAGTGTTCTTTACTGTTGCCTTATTAGCGTCTTTTCTGAACAATAAGTATAATACACCTGCAAGGAGGACAAATGCAACTACTGTCCAGAAGTTAAAGGCTACCTCACCTATGCAAAGTCCCACAATCTGGTAGAACATAAGTGTTACACAGTAAGCTGATACGTTCTGGAATATGATTGTAAACCAGAAGAACTTACGGTTGTTAAGCTCCTTTGCTGTTGTTGAGATAGCTGCAAGACATGGTGAGTCAAACAGGTTAAACAGTAAGAATGATACTGCTACCATTGTTGTTGGGAAGAATGCTGCAAACTGATCATGCATGCTTACTGCATACTCCTCTACCTCTCCAAGTCCTGAGAGTACACCCATTGTTGAAACGATACCCTCTTTTGCTACAAAGCCTGAGAGTGATGATGCTACTGCCTGCCATGTATCGAATCCGAGCGGTGCAAAGATAACTGCGATAGCAGATCCGATTACTGCGAGTAAGCTGTTTTCTGTGTCAACAAGTCCGAATGCGCCATCCTGAATGCCGAAGCTTGAAAGGAACCACATAACTGCACAGCAGAGGAAGAGGATTGTTCCGGCCTTCTTGAGGAATGCCCATACTCTCTCCCATACGTGTAACAGCACACCCTTTACTGAAGGAATATGATACTGTGGGAGCTCCATTACGAACGGTGCAGGCTCGCCTGCAAATGCTCTTGTCTTCTTTAAAATGATACAGTAGATGATTGTGAGGCCGATTCCTGCAAAGTACATAAGAGGTGCCATCCACCAGCAGCCGTCACCCATGATAAAGCCTGCGATAAGTGCGATAACCGGAAGCTTTGCTCCACATGGGATATTTGTTACTGTCATCATTGTCATACGACGGTCTTTTTCGTTCTCGATAGTACGTGTTGCCATGATTCCAGGTACACCACATCCTGATCCGATGAGGAATGGGATGAAGGACTTTCCTGATAGACCGAATCTACGGAAGATTCTGTCCATAATGAAGGCTACTCGTGCCATGTATCCGCAGTCCTCAAGGATTGAGAGGAATAAGAATACGATAGCCATCTGTGGTGCAAATCCGATAGGTGCACCAAGACCTCCGATGATACCGTCAACTACAAGTGATACGAGCCAGTCAGAGCAGCCTACATTTTCCATAAATGTCTGTACTGCCGGCTGAATCCACGCGCCAAAGAGTGTGTCGTTTGTCCAGTCTGTTACAATTCCACCGAGTGATGATACTGCAACATAATATACAGCCCACATGATGAGTGCAAAAATAGGCAGTGCCAGGAACCTGTTTGTAACAATCCTATCAATTTTGTCTGATACTGTCTCTTTTCCGGCGCGTGCCTTCTTTACGCATGAGCCGATGATTGAAGATATGTACTGATATCTCTCGTTTGTGATGATACTCTCTGTGTCATCATCGTATTTGTCCTCGAGAGCTTTAATCTCTGCGTCTACATTTGGAGTACTCTTTAATACCTCAGAAATCTTTGAGTCACGCTCTAAAAGCTTGATTGCAAAGAATCTCTTCTGATTCTCCGCTACTGCAAGACCAAGCTTATCCTCGATGCCTGCGATTGTACTCTCCACATCATCTGCGAAGTGATGTACCCTCTGAACGGATTTACCTGACTTTGCAATCTGGATTGCCTTCTCTGCAGTCTCCTTGATTCCTTTCTTCTTTAAAGCTGAAATCTCAACAACCTCACAGCCGAGCTTCTCTCCAAGTGCTTTGATATTGATTGTGTCTCCGTTTTTCTTTACAATGTCCATCATATTGACAGCCATAAGCACCGGAATGCCAAGCTCGATAATCTGTGTTGTCAGATACAGATTACGCTCGATATTTGTTCCGTCCACGATATTGATAATCGCATCAGGCTGCTCTCCGATTAAGTAATTTCTTGCAACAACCTCCTCGAGAGTATATGGAGAAAGTGAGTAGATACCCGGTAAATCCACCAGGTCTACATCCTTGTGACCGATAAGCTTTCCCTCTTTTTTCTCAACTGTAACACCAGGCCAGTTACCAACATACTGATTGGCACCTGTTAAGGCATTGAACAGTGTTGTTTTTCCGCAGTTCGGGTTTCCTGCGAGAGCAATTTTTACTGTCATGTTTTAATCTCCTTATTTCTGTTTGCTTTTTCTTCCTATAGTTTGCATTCACTAACCTCTAGTCAAAAAAATTTACTCTACTTCTATCATAGAGGCATCATCTTTACGAAGTGATAGCTCATAGCCTCTCACTGTCACCTCTACCGGATCTCCAAGCGGTGCCACCTTGCGGATAAATATCTCAACACCCTTAGTGATTCCCATATCCATGATACGTCTCTTGACTGCGCCCTGGCCTGTGAGCTTGACAACTTTGACTGTCTCGCCTACTTTGGCTTGCTTTAATGTCTTCATGCTGACTACTCCTTTTTTAATTTTATTATTGTTTAAAAAATTTATATAAACGTTTGCATAATATCATATACAAAGTCGTTTAAATCTTAAATGATTACAGCTTATACAGCACATTGCGGCATGTGTTGTATGTGTTATATGTGTTATATATGTCATACATGCTATATCCATGCCTGTTACATTGTTATATCAGACCATGATCTTATTTGCCATGTCCTTGCCAATTGCTACTCTGGCGCCCTTTACATTGACTATCATATTGCCGGCTATCTCTGAGATGACCGTCACCTCTCCGCCTACTACAAAGCCCAGCTTCTCAAGGAAAGATCTCACCTCTTCCTTTCCGCCGATTTTCTTGATTATCTGTGCCTCCCCAGCACCACTCATTGATAATGGCATCATATTTACCTCTTTTCACGTCTTTTCTTCACGACTTTAATGATAAAAAACATCATTTGGTAGCTCTTACGGCTGTTAGTATACTCTAACGTGGCTTAGATGTCAATAATATTTTTTAGATTTTTCTTACTTTTTTCAGTTGTGGCTAATAGGGTGGGTCCCAAGTGAGCACCGGGAAACCGGTGCAATACGCCCATAATAACTTCCATCTCAACGCAAAGTACGCGCGCTCCGGGCACCGGTGGCGCACACATACTCTCCTTCAGGCGCATAGCGAAACAGTTTAGATACTGTTAGAATTATGCCCACGAAATGCAGAAACGCTCCTGCACGGACGCAGGAGCGAGGAGAACCGCGCCATGGACGGCGCGTTTCGATGGTTTCGTCAAACATAGAAACCCTAAAAAGTATAATTCATACAGTATCTTAACTGTGAAGCGTAGCCTGCAGGAGAGTACGTGTGCGACACCCGGTGCCCGGGGCGCGCGTACCGACCTCAGTCAAAAAATATATTATAATATTATATTACGTAAAACCAGCTCGAATCCGTCTCCATCTCGCTGGCCACAAGCTCCTTTCGCTCTCCTGTTCTGATGGAAAGCTCCTGGTTTTTGATGCTCACACGAGCCCCCGGCTCGATAGATGAGGTAATAAATGCATTACTTCCGATGACAGCACCTCTTCCGATGACAGTCTCACCACCAAGTATAGAAGCCCCTGCATAGATAATGACATTATCCTCAATAGTAGGATGTCTCTTCACGCCCTTTAGCTTCTGACCGCCTCTGGTAGAAAGTGCTCCGATAGTCACACCCTGATATACCTTGACATTGTCACCGATGATAGTAGTCTCACCAACCACGATGCCTGTTCCGTGATCAATAAAGAAATTCTTGCCAATAGTGGCACCCGGATGGATATCAATACCGGTTTTGCTGTGTGCATGCTCTGTCATCATACGCGGGATGAGCGGTACTCCAAGCAGATGCAGCTCGTGGGCTATACGGTTTGTAGTGATTGCAAGCAATCCCGGATAGCAAAGGATAATCTCATTGTAATTGTAGGCTGCAGGGTCTCCGTCAAAAAACGCAGCCACATCAGTCTCCACCAAAGCTCTGATTTTTGGAATCCTTTTAAAGAAATCATTGCTGATTTTCTCAGACATATTGACAAGCTCGTGATGTGATAAGCTCCTGTATTTAGGATTCTGCGGCAGGGCAAGCACCACCTGCTTGCGCAGATTGTACATGATATCCTCCAAAAGAACAGCAATCTGGCTGTCCAGGTTGTAATATCTGAAGCTTGTGCCCTTGAAATAGCCCGGATACATTATCTTAATAAGCTTTGAGAGCAGATCACAAACAGCCTCCTTGTCTGGCTGTGAAAATAGTGCCTGCTGATTTATGATTTTGTCATCATGATAATCGTCAAGTATCTGTGATACAAGCCCTTCTATCATTTCTTTATTATTATCCATATATTCAAAGCCTCCGAATTTACTATTTATAATATTTTTTTGCCTCCATACGCTCCTCCCATGTGCGGTTTATTATACCGCCTATGAAAAGCACATACATGCAACCATATAACCATACCATTATAAGCGCAATAGTGGTCATTGTGCCATAAAATGAAGAATAATTATTGTATTTATCCACGTACACCGAAAAGATTCCCGAAAAAATCATCCATGCAGCAGCCGCAAATACCGCTCCCGGCAGCTGGTACTTTGCCCTCTGCTTCTTGTTTGGCAGAAACACATAAATCACCCAGAAAAATAAAATAAGCACCGGCAGGCAGATTACCAGACGATAATCGACCACACTGCCTATTATACTTCCAATTATATGATGAACATTCGAAAAATACATCTTCCTGAGCATATTTCCAAACACCATGATACCCAGTAAAAAAATGAGTGCCAGTGCAAAAACGATACTATAAAGCACCGAATATATTCGCCGCAAAATAAAATTTCTGTTTTCCTTCACATGGTACATATCATCAAGCCCAAGCTGAAACGAAATAAAAGCCTTTGAGCTTAAGTACACGGCTGTAATCATCGTGATAGAAAGCCTGCCTGTGCCGCTGGCATACACCTCACTTGCCAGATCCTTCATGATGTCGCCAAACGACTCAGGAATAAACGAGCTCGCCCACATCAAAAAATCAGCCTCTGTAAGCGGTGTCCAGCTCAGCAGTGAAAAGAAAAACAATAAAAACGGGAAAAACGACAGCATCAAAAAGAAGGCTGCCTGCCCTGCGTATGCAGAAATAGAGCTCTCTGAAAAATTGGTCACAAAATCAAAGGCTGTCACAATGATATCCCATCTTCTGCTGTATTTCCTCGCACTTTTTCCTTCGATGTTAGATTCTTTACAATCACCACCTACGGCCTTACGTTTCTCCGTTTTGATTTCCGGTGTTTTACTATCTAAATCCGGTCTACTTTGCTTTGTCATCTGCCTTCTTCTGGAATTTCTCCTCAAATACTATAAAACGCTCATGAGTACCCTCACCAATGAGTCCTGCCTCATCAAAAGCCTTTACAGAAAAAGTGAGTGCTCTACCATCCACCTTCACAAGCTCCGACTCACAAGTCACCTTCATGCCAACCGGTGTAGCCGAAACATGCTTAATATCAAGTGCAGTACCGACAGTACCACTTCCCTCCTCAAGCTCAGACGCAACACTCTCAAAAGCTGTATTTTCCATCAGCGCAATCATAGCCGGAGTAGCAAACACATCCATCGTGCCGCTTCCCATAGCCTTCGCTGTCTTATCCAAAGTTACTGTAATCTCTTTCTTACCTTTAATACCTGTCTGTAACATATCAGTCTCCTTATATCTATATTATAAAATAAATCCTAGCATTTTTACGCCACAATGTCCAGTGAAAAATAAGTTTATAAACTTTTCACAATTCCAAAAATACCCAATTCATGCGGTTTTCTGTCGTTTTGTTAGCACTCACTATTTTTGAGTGCTAATTTTCTATTGACTTTTCCGATAATGCGAACTATTATTTTATTATGCTTATAAAACAAGCTGATTTACTGCAAATATTAAATGACCTACACTCGCGGAAATAAGCTAAATTTGCGGGTAGCAGACAGTTGTTCCGAAGATAAAATATGAACTGCCATAGGGTTCCATTACCGGACAAAGCGGCGCAACCAAAATCATGCCACAAACTATCCATACAAAATCCTGTGGCTGACTTCATATTTTCTCTGAGGAATTATTGTCTGATACACGCAACCTCACAGCCTATAGCCGCGGCGTAACGTAAATGTAAAATAAAAACAAGGAGTGTGTAAAAATGACAGAAAAACACGGCAATCTTTCAATTGACAGCGACAACCTGTTCCCTATTATAAAGAAATGGTTATATTCAGACCACGATATCTTCTATCGTGAGCTCATCTCAAACGGCTGCGATGCCATCACTAAGCTCAAAAAGCTCGACATGATGGGTGAATATTCCCTTCCTGCAGACTATAAGGGCAAGATTCAGGTGCTCGTAAACCCTGACGAAAAAACAATAAAGATTATAGATAACGGTCTTGGTATGACAGCTGATGAGGTTGAGGAATACATAAGCCGTATAGCTTTTTCAGGTGCTACAGACTTCATCGAGAAATACAAGGACAAGTCAAATGATGACCAGATTATCGGTCATTTCGGTCTCGGCTTCTACTCAGCATTCATGGTAGCCGACGAGGTAACAATCGATACTCTCTCTTATAAAGAGGGCTCTACACCTGTACACTGGTCATGTGACGGTGGCACAGAGTACAACATGGAGGATGGCGACATGGACGACGTCGGAACAGAGATTACTCTCTACTTAAACGACGACTGTCTTGAGTTCGCAAACGAGTACCGCGCACGTGAGGTTATCGAAAAGTACTGTTCTTTCATGCCTACAGAGATTTACCTTGCAAAGGAAAATGCTCCTGAGGAGTACGAGACAATAGACAAGGCCGACAAGCGTGACACTGACACTGTCATCGAGGAAATCCATGAGGACGCCAAGTACGAGGAAAAAGAAAATGACAAGGGCGAGAAGGAGCAGGTAGAGGTATCTCCTGCAAAGGATCAGCTCAAAATCGTTAAGCGCCCTGTTCCGCTCAATGATACAACCCCACTCTGGACCAAGAGCCCGAATGAGTGTACCGACGAGGAATACAAGGAGTTTTACAGAAAGGTATTCTTAGACTACAAGGAGCCTCTTTTCTGGATTCACCTGAATATGGACTATCCTTTCAACTTAAAGGGTATCCTCTACTTCCCTAAGATCAACACTGAGTACGACTCAATTGAGGGAACTATTAAGCTTTACAACAACCAGGTATTTATCGCAGACAATATCAAAGAGGTCATTCCTGAGTTTTTGATGCTCCTTAAGGGTGTTATCGATTGTCCTGATTTACCGCTTAACGTATCACGTTCTGCTCTCCAGAATGATGGCTTCGTAAAGAAGATTTCTGAGTACATCACCAAGAAAGTAGCTGACAAGCTCATCGGTATGTGCAAGACAGATAAGGAAGCCTATGAGAAATACTGGGATGACATCAGCCCATTCATCAAGTTTGGCTGCTTAAAGGACGAGAAGTTCTGCGACAAGATAAACGACTATATTCTTTTCAAGGATATCAATGACAAGTATCAGACTCTTCCGGAGCTGCTCGCACCTGTTCATGAGGATGAAAAAACAGATGCAGAAAGTGCCGATGCTTCTGATGATACAAAGAAAGCTGACAATACTGATGCAAATGCCTCTGATGAAAACAAGGAGCCTGAGAAGAATACAGTTTACTATGTCACAGATGTAGTACAGCAAGGTCAGTATATCAAGCTGTTCAAGGAACAGGGCATGAACGCTGTTATCCTTGACCACAATATCGATACCTCATTCATCACACAGCTTGAGCAGAGAAATGACCACTACAAGTTCATGAGAATAGATGCAGACCTCACAGAGTCTCTCAAGGATGAATCCGGTGCAGACCTCACAGAGGCAACCACTACTCTCTCAGAGGTATTCAAAAAGGCTTTGAACAATGACAAGCTCACTGTAAAGGTAGAAAACCTTAAGAACGCAGATGTAGCATCTGTGCTTACACTCTCAGAGCAGGGCAGACGTATGCAGGATATGATGAAGATGTACGCAGCCGGAGGCATGGGTGGAATGGATCCAAGCATGTTTGCTGCTGACCAGACACTCACATTAAATGCCAACAACGAGCTTGTGAAGTACATCTTAGACAATAAGGATTCTGAGCACGTTCCAATGTTTGCTGAGCAGCTTTACGACCTTGCAATGCTTTCTAATCAGCCGCTTTCAGTTGACCAGATGACTAAATTTGTAAAGAGAAGTAATGATATCATGCTTCTTCTCACAAAGTAATTTTACTGTTAACATCACATAAAAAAGCTGTACACTATGCAGGTTTCATAGACCTGCATGTGTACAGCTTTTTATTAATTACCAGCTCTCTTAAACAAAAAGTTCACAAACACAGCCGATACCACTCCAAGCACTGCTCCTGCCAGGACATCCGTTGGGAAATGCATGAAGTTGTACATGCGCGAAAACGCTATAAGTACCGCAAGTACAATCGCCGGTATTCCCATTCTTTTGTCTATAAACATAAGTGTCACTGCCGCTGTTATACCATTTAACGTGTGTCCCGAAGGAAATGATGAGTCAAACGGTATCTTTACAATAAGACTGACCGTCTCATCTATCTGACATGGTCTCATTCTGTCGACCATATTTTTTATTATCAGATTGCCCACTATAAAGCTCAAAAGCTCTGCCGAAAGCATCTGCATGCCTCCACGACGGTATTTTTTTGAAATACAAAGCACTACACCTATCACAATCCACAATACGCCTGCATTTCCGATGGTGGATAAAAACGCCATTAGCTTGTCTAAAAACGGTGTTCTGATGCTCTGAATTGCATACAGGATGTCAAATTCCCAGTCCATATTATATGCTCCTGTCTATTATTAATTATTATCGGCCTGTTCAATTGTCGGCCTGAAAGTATTTATTGTACACAGTAAAAAAGGAGCTTGTTTTCACATCCTTTTCACCCTTTATACTGATTGAATCCCACAGGTCATTGTTTAAACTAAAGCCTGCTTTTTTTACAAAGTGCTCGTAGTCATCATTAAACTGCTCCTGTTGTCTCTTTTGCAGTATAGTGACCTTGTTCTGCTCTGTTTTTTCCCGGTCCAGCTTGGATATACACTTGATGAAATAGTAGCCGTCATCTGTGCTTATCATATCAGATATCTCTCCATCGCCAAGCTCAAATGCTACAGCCTCAACCTCCTGTGGCAGAGTGCCCTTTGCAGCATACAGCTCTGTCTGGCTGTCCTCACTGCTGCCTGATGCAACTGCTGCAAAATCTTCCTTTGACGAGAGCTTCTGGCTCACAGAATCTGCACTCTCCTTGCTCTTTACAAAGATTTTCTGTATATGGATAACTCTTGCATCCTCATCACTCACCTCTGTATCAACGCCCTTCGATAGAGAATTATACAGCTTTTGCGCAATCGCATAATGCTCGTATGCACTCTCAATGTCTGATAAATCAGCCTTTGTGAATTTCTTTTCAGCTTCGTTTAATGAGTCATAGTATTCCTTTGCAGCCTTTGACACACTACTCTTCTCCTTGTCTGTAAGTGTAATCTTCTTCTGCTTTGCAATTGAAACCATGCAGTATATGCGCGTCAGCTCATCAACAGTGACATCCCTGATATATTTTTCCACGTTCGACGCATCATCTGTCTCAAGCAGGTTTACATCGTACATAGTGCCATACAGATTTTTGTAATTGGCTAAATATATGAGTGCCTCCGTCTTATCGCACTTCATATTGTCCACGGAAAAAACTGTATGGCTGTTCGTGGTATTTATATCAAGCACTATCTCCTTGCCGCCAATACTGCAGCCGGTGAGAAGTGTCGCTGATGCAAGCAGCATACACATCGTTTTCTTAAAATACTTCATACCTGCTATCCTTCCACAACAAGGAATCTGCCATCCGCAATGGCAAAGACCTCACTCTGGTCCATAAGCTCATCATCTGACATGCCCGAAATATCTGAGCCTGCCTCATCAAAATAATCTCTTACTTCTTTTATATTCTTACATACCACAGCCATGCAGTCCTCTAAAAATTCCTCTGCAGCCTCCGGAGTATCTGCGACCTCCTCACTAAAAAGCTGTGTCTGTTTCTTTAAAAATGTGTCTAAAACCTCGTCATCGTATTCGTACATATTGTATTCCTCCATGTAAATTATCTCTTTTCTTTGGCTTTATATACAGCTGTTCATACAGCAATTATGTCTTATATATTAATATATTATATTTTTGTACCGCCTGTTAGACATTATATAATAGATTGCTGTGACATGCCACTATTTTTTATATTCACAACAGGTAACAATTGTCTGCTGTAAACGGAATGAATATATAAGCCTCTCATCCGCCTGTATGCTTTTCCCATCTGTAGAAAAAATCCTTCCAAGTGCATCAGCATACAGTTTTAGCTGTGTACTGTATCTGTCGATAAGCTCTTTAGCAGCATTTACACTGTCCGTCTTGTAATCAAGCAGCACTATTTTATCATTCTCCAGCCAGAATACATCAATAATTCCCTGAACCAATACTCCCTCATAGTCCATCACAAAAGGCTTCTCTTTATACAAATCGCCTCTCTTATCCGCCTGTGCCATACGCGCTGCCACATCTGATGATATAAACTGCTCTATAAGCTTTGGTCTGGTCAGCTTGTACATGTCATCTGTGATAAGCCCCTTTTTTAGCATTTCATCCATGCTTTTCTTCACAAATGCACTGACTGCCACATGGTCTTTTGTATCTATATCACACAGACTCTTGAAATCCAGACACTCCATGACACGGTGCACTGCAGTTCCGCGCAGCGCTCCCTGATTCACACCTGCTGCATTTTTAGGCTCTTTGCTTTCATTAGAAGCACCGCCTGCCTCATCATCCCTCGCAAAGTCCGGCACATACGTCTCCTTCTCCTCCAAAAGGAACTTAGGACGCTCTGCCTCCCTCTCTGTGCTGTCGTACTTTTCAACCATAGAGTCATGCTTCAGCTCAGATACCGAATATTTGCTTTTTTTAGTTATATCAGAAGCATATACATACTCAAAATCAAATTCCTCTGCGAGCTCTTTGGCTTTTATTTCATCCGCTGCACTTATGTGCCCAATAAGCTGCGCTTTTGATATATCGTTTGCCGCCATATCCATCGCAGTTCGTGCAGCGAACTCTGTTGCATCGACTGTGGATACCGTATACTTATCCGGGTACGACAGCATGGCAGGTATAATCCAGTCCAGGTAACACCCTGCTTCCTCCCTTTGCCCAAAGCTTATTGGCTGTTTCGCATTTACATTGCCTCTATACTTCTCAAAGGATTTTTGGGCATTTGAAAGTCCCCCTGTCAGGATAATCTTTTCCTTCGCCCTTGTGAGCGCTACATACAGCACACGCAGCTCCTCTCCCAGATTTTCCCTTTTAATGCGGCTTTCTATCTCATTTCTGATTAGTGATGGTCGCTTTGTCCTTGGGCTTTTTGTTTTTTCCACAAGGCCAAGCCCAAGCTTTTCATGTATCACCAGGTCTGATTTTGTGTCCTGCGTGTTAAAGCCCTTGCCAAGCCCGGAAACAAACACTACAGGAAACTCAAGACCCTTGCTCTTATGGATTGTCATAATGCGCACCACATCGTCATTCTCGCCTGCGGTATCGGCCTCTCCGTAGTCTATCTCGTATTTCTGCTGTATATCTATGTACCTGACAAAGTGAAACAGCCCCTTGTAGCTGGTCTTTTCATAGGCTGCGGCCATCTCAATCAGCATATCTATATTCTGTCTGCGCCGTTTTCCTGCCGGCATGGCCGATGCATACCTGTAAAAGCCAGTCTCATCAAGCATCATGTACAAAAGCTCATGGATTGGCGTATCAGCTACAGCACCTCTTAGTCTCTCAAATACCAAAGCGAAGGCTTTAAGCTTCTCGTCCTCATAGCCATCCTCACCTGCCATGGCGCTAAGTGCAGCCTGTGCAAAGCTTACGCCCTTAAAGGCAGACCTAATCTGTGCCAGCTCCTCATCATCCATGCCCACGATAGGCGAAGCAAGCACTGCTGCCATCGGAATATCCTGCAGCGGATTATCGAGTATGCGAAGCATGGACAGAATAACCTGTATCTCATACGATGAAAAGTAGCCTGTATTCGACTCTACATGCGCCGGAATATCACAGTCCTTTAATACTGCTGCCACTGTATTGCCCCAGGTTGCAACACTTCTCGAAAGTATCACTATATCCCTGTACTGCACGGCTCTTAGCTGCCCTGTCTTTTTATCAGTCACCATGCCGTTTTCCATCAGACTCCTGATACGGTTTGCAATCAAAAGCGCCTCTATCTGCACCTTATCTCCATCCTCATCCTCTATAATTTCAGACAGATCCTCATCCTTGTAGTCAACAAGCAAAAGCTCAGTACGCATCGTCTCATCCGGATAGCTTGCACCGGGATACAGTGCCGCATCGTCATCATACTGCACATTGCCCAAATCTGCTGCCATGATTTTGTAGAATATGTCGTTAGTAAAGTCTAACACCTCATTCCTGCTTCTGAAATTTTTATGCAGGTCTATTCTCTGGTGTGCACTGTCATCTGATGTATATGTGTTGTATTTTTCCATAAACAGCTCAGGGCGCGCCATTCGAAACCTGTATATGCTCTGCTTTACATCGCCCACCATAAACATGTTGCCGACTCCCTGGTGCTCTCTTGAAATAGCGGTAAGTATATCCTCCTGCACCTGGTTTGAGTCCTGATACTCGTCAATCATGATTTCCTCAAAATGTTTTGAAAACTCACGCGCTGTCTCTGTGGGCTCCAGTGTCTGTTCATCCACCAGTATACGAAGCGCAAAGTGCTCTATATCAGAAAAATCAAATACTCTTTTTCTTATCTTTACAGCCTCCATCGCATCATAAAACTCGAGTGAGAGCCTTATCAGCTCCTTAACAAATGGCCTTTGACGCTCTAACTGCTCATACATAAGCTCAATTGACATGCCAAAGTATTTCTGCTTTATTCCGTCTACCTTCTTCTTAGTAGCATCGCGCATGCTTTTCACTCGCTCCTTTTTCTTCTCGTCTCCATCAAATTTCCTGATGACAGCAATTCTGCCAAAGGATATTTTGTTTAAGAACTCCTGCATGCCGACATAGCCTGTCACATCAGCCATTCCATCAAACAATGCTATATCCTCTGAAAGTGTAAGCGCATACTTTTCAAGCCCTGGTGTAGCTGATGCCAGGTCTTTCGCCATTGTAAGCTCCTGAACAGCCTCCTCCAAAAGCACCCTGCTGTAATCCACTATCTCCTTAATGATTTCTGAGTTCTCAAGCTGTTTAGCTGACTTTATATCATAGAGCCTCAGGAGGCTGTTCATCCACTTTCTCGGCCATGATGAGCTGCCCGCCTTATAGTAGATATCCTCCACCATCTGCCTGACGGCAGAGTCATTTCTACCCTTGCTGTAGGTATCTATAAGGTTGATAAATGCCTCGTTGTCTTCTCTTGCATAATTGTCCTCAAATACCTGTGCCAAAGCATCCTTTAGCATAAGCTTAAGCTCTGCCTGGTCACCGATTCTGAAATCAGGATCCAGATTAAGCTGTGCGAAATTATTCTGCACCACAAACAGACAAAACGAATCGATTGTAGTGATGAGCGCATTGTGAACCAGTGTCGACTGCCTCTGCAGGTTCTCATCGTCCGGCTTTTGCTCCTTCAAGCTGTCTATCGCACGGCTGACACGCTCCCTCATCTCAGCAGCTGCAGCCTTGGTAAACGTCACCACAAGCATCCTGTCGATATCCACCGGCGGATTATCCACACATATTCTGTTTACTATACGCTCAACGAGTACAGCTGTCTTTCCTGAGCCCGCTGCCGCCGATACAAGTATATCCCTGTCTCTTAAATCTATAACCTTTTTCTGTTCACTGGTCCATTTAACATCCATATTATGTCTCCCGATTATGGCTTTATATTATTATCTCCATAGAATGCTTTATGCTCTGCCGCTGCAATCTGTGTACGCATTTTATCAAGTACATCTTCCTTATTGTCACCGTTAAAGCTTCTTTCGCTAAAGCCCGGTATCCTTGAATCATACCTGCATATGGCCTGAAAAGCGCAATATGCGCAGCTGTCTATTTTCTTGTTCTTGATAGGATTGACGGCAACATTTCCATCGTATATTTCTCTTCCTATCTCGCGAAGCTTCTCTCGCGCAAACCTTGTTATCACATCAAACTCTTCGGCGTTTGCCACCTTTGAGCCTGCAGCCGGTGTCTGATCCTTTTTTAAGGTGACAGGGATTACGTCAGAGCTTTTCTCAAAGTCCCTGTCCATGCCTCTGTATGCCTTTTCGTCCGAGTTGATAAGCCCGTCAGGCTTGAGATTCTTTAATATCATCTGATTGATTTCTTCCTCAGACAGCTCAGTGCCCGGTGTCACATCCTTTAAATCAATTACAGGGTCGTCAATGTGATAGTACAGCATACCGCCCGGCTCCACACTTACCTGCTTTAGTGCCTCTTTCTTTTGTTCCATGACAGCGTCCATGTACACTGCAAGCTGAAGCTGCGTGCCATAGTACAGCTTCACCAGGTCAAAAACTGTATTTCCCGACTTGTAATCCAGTACCTTCACAAAAAGCCTGCCCTCATCTGTATATGTGTCAGTCCTGTCCACGCGTCCCTTTATATCAACCGTCACATCATTTGCCATATCAAGGCTCTCGTAAAAGGAAAACTCAAACCTCTCAGGCACAAAGCTGCCTCTTCGTATCTGGGTTGTGAGTGCCCATACTGTCTGCTTAAAGACCGCCTTCATATGAGATATCGAATGTTGGCTTTCCGCTGTATCAAATATGCCAAAGCCTGCATACTCATCAATCACCTCATTTATTGCTTCCATCGCAAGCTCATCCCTTTTTGCATCTGTCACGCTAAACCAGTCAGTGCTCTCCCTATCAAGCTTCTTACTGTATCTTTCCAGTGCTTCATGGTATATATTACCCATATCAAGGGATGTAAAGCCGCTCTCCTCACGCTCTGTAAGCCTCAATCCATAATTTAAAAAATGCGCATATGCACACCTGGCAAACTGCTCAAAGCGCGTGATACTGCCCTCCATGTGTCTGCCGTATATGCTTCTTGCCACATTTCGGCTAATCGGGTCCTTTGAATAATGCTCAAACCTTGCATTGATGAGCCGCTCCACGGAATTTTTTTGAGTAAATTCTTTATCGTCTACTTCATTACATTCCCCTGCATCACTGACTGATGCGTCATAGAGCATCACCGCTGCTGCAATCTCGCACCATCTGTCATCCACCTCATTTGACAGCAGATAATCCAGAGCACTCTGCCTGCTTGATATATCCAAAAGCTGTTCTACATCCTCTGTCTCAGTCACGACAAGCTCCGGAAACATCCCCTTTAATATACCTATGAGATACGATGGCTGGGCAGCCTTTTTTTCACTGTCAAGCCTCGTATAGCTGATATAAAGTTCCCTGGATGGCTTTGTCATATTCAGATACAGATAAAACCTCTGTATAAATGCCTGCTCCCTTGCCCCAGGCGCAAGCTCTATATCCAGCTCCTTAAGTGCCTCTCTCTCATACTGGGATATGATGCCACCTCTTCCTGCCGCCTTTGGAACAATCCCATCGTTTACGCCTGCAAAAAACATGACCTTTATGTTGGTCAGACGCGTTCTCTCAATATCTCCGATGGTCACAGTGTCGTATCCCGGCGGTATGACTGCTACATCTGCCGCATCCAGTCCTGCATCCAGTATCTGTGTAAATTCCTCTGCATCCATGCATTCATCACCCAGCACCGCCACATATTTTTCAAAGAGCTGCATGACTATTTTGTATATCTGTCCGTATTCCTTTGATGCGGTCTGGTCCCCTGCATCAAGCAGTGCCTGCTCCTTTTTTGCAAGCTTATCAGGTATATCAAGCAAAACTATCAGCTTATATATAGCGAGCACATAGTCCTTTACCGTTGACTTTTTATCGGAAAACACCTGATATACCGGCTTTAGAAGCTCCATTATATACTCCCTGCTTTGGTTTAAAAGCTCAATGTCATAGCCTGCCTTATGCTTTGGCAGCCTGACCCACTTTTTGTCCCATGCGATTTTACCTCTTACTCCACAGGCGAGCACATAGTTTTCAAGTACATCTATTTCACTGTCCAATAGCTCACTAAAGCCGCACCGCAAAAATCTGAACACCGCATCTGCCGAGAAATTTTGTGCCGCAATATCGGGTATTGACCTGATAAACTCAATAAACGGATGGAAAAGTATCTCCTGTGTGGCATCGATAAAGTAAGGAATATTGTATTTGTCAAATATTTCACGCACATAACCTGCATATATATTCACATCTCCTGTGACTATAGCAATATCTCGGTAACGCAGATTTTCGTTCCTTACAAGCTCATTAATTCTTCTGGCTATCTTTGTCAGCTCCTGCTTCGGGTCACGCAGACAGTCTATATGAATGTGCTTTGGTACTTTTTTAAAGGAGCATCTTCGTTTTCTGAAAAGCTGCTGTTCCATAAAGCTTAGCTCTTCGTTTTCTGCAAGCCGGTAGTTTTTATCAAGGATAATAGGTTCCTCGACTTCTATGCCATAAAACGCTGCCATTTCGGTGAGTGATTTCACTGTCCTTTTTGGCATGTCAAACAGTTCCTGCATGCCTCTGCTCTTAAAGATATCCTCACGACAGTCTATTGTGAGCGTTACATATATTTTCTTTGAAATGACAAAGAGCTTTTTGATGAGCTGGTTCTGTATAGGTGTAAATCCGGTAAATTCATCAAATGCAATGACTGAATTTCTAAGAATGGCAGACTCCTCCGCCACATTGCTAAGCACATTAAGTATTTCCTCTGCAGTGATATATTTGTCCTGCATAAACTTCTCAAATGCTTCGTAGAGCACGAGCACATCCTTGAGCTTATCTGAAAGTGTATCCGATAGCCTGCCTGAGGCAATATATCTTCCGAGCTCCTCAGGTGATATATTGTACTGCACAAGCTCCGAAAGCAGTGACTTTACCTCACTTATATAGCCGATGCGGTTTAAGTTTCTGCCTATTACGCCAAGCTTATCCGCCTCCTGTGCCGCAAGCTTTCTGAGTACAAGGTTCTTACCTGTCTCCTCAAGCACCGTGAGATTTGTGATTCCAAGCTCATCAAACACTCTGTAGGCTAAGCGCTTAAAACTTAGCACATCTATATTCATGATAGCTTTATTCTCCGACAAATCTACAAGCTGTCTCTGCGTCTGCATTGTAAACTGCTCAGGCACTATTACAAGATAATTGTCCCTTGGGTTTGCCTTTGCCTCTTTCACTATCCTGTTAAAGAGATATTTTGTTTTTCCGTTTCCTGAATTACCTGTGATAAACTGTAATGACATAAAAAGACTCCATGATTAACTACTGTGTAAAATGTATACTGTAATTATATCATGAAGTCCTCTATTATTGAATTACTTATTGTGCTTAAATTCAGCTTAATAACCGCTATACCTTGTGATTAGTGATGGAAAAGTCTGATTCCTGTAAAGCTCATTACCATACCATACTTATTACATGTATCAATAACATGGTCATCTCTCACAGATCCACCCGGCTGGGCTACATACTTCACGCCACTCTTGTGAGCACGCTCAATGTTGTCACCAAATGGAAAGAATGCATCAGAGCCAAGTGCTACATCTGTATTCTTGTCAAGCCACGCTCTCTTCTCCTCTGCTGTAAATACGTCCGGCTTTACCTTGAAGAACTTCTGCCACTCGCCCTCTGCAAGCACATCCATATAATCCTCACCGATATAAAGATCAATAGTGTTGTCGCGGTCTGCACGTCTGATACCATCCACGAACTGAAGTCCAAGCACCTGTGGAGACTGACGAAGCCACCAGTTGTCTGCCTTTGAGCCTGCAAGTCTGGTACAGTGGATACGAGACTGCTGGCCTGCTCCGATACCGATTGCCTGGCCACCCTTTACATAGCATACAGAGTTTGACTGTGTGTACTTTAAAGTAATCATTGAGATTGCCAGATCGATCTTAGCCTGCTCTGTGAGCTCCTTGTTCTCTGTCACAATATTTGAGAAGAAATCATCATCAATATGAAGCTCGTTTCTGCCCTGCTCAAATGTGATGCCAAATACATCCTTTCTCTCGATAGGTGCCGGCTCATATGACGGGTCAATCTCGATAACACAGTAATTGCCGTTTTTCTTAGCCTTTAAAATCTCAAGAGCCTCGTCTGTGTAGCCCGGAGCGATAACACCGTCTGATACCTCTCTCTTGATTACAAGTGCAGTGCTCTTGTCACATATATCTGAAAGTGAAATAAAATCACCAAATGATGACATTCTGTCAGCTCCTCTTGCTCTGATGTATGCATTTGCAAGTGGTGTAAACTCAATATCCATATCATCAACCCAGTAAATCTTTTTCTCCACATCTGAAAGTGGCTGTCCTACTGCTGCACCTGCAGGTGAAACATGCTTGAAGGATGTTGCGGCTGGAAGACCTGTTGCCTTCTTAAGCTCTCTTACAAGCTGCCATCCGTTAAAGGCATCAAGGAAGTTGATATATCCGGCTCTGCCGTTAAGCACATTTATAGGAAGCTCTCCCTCCTTCATAAATATTCTGGCTGGTTTCTGATTTGGGTTACATCCGTATTTTAATTCGTATTCCTGCATTTTTCTATTCTCCTGTTTTTATCTGCTTATCTTGTATATTTGACCGTTTATATAGTGTTTTATTTGTTTTTGTTTACGATTCTGCTCTCATACTCGCCTGTTGCGATATCAATATATCTGACAAAAAGTGATACCTTATTGTCCTCGTTAAGGTTCTCCCATACCATATCGGTAAACTCATCGATATCTCCCTCGATGTCTACCCATGTAGGCTCACCCTCAAAGCTTGGCAGTGGATTTCCATCGCCCATATATGTATGGATGAAATGTCCCTCTCCCGCAACCGGTGCTGAGTATGCAAATGTATATCTGTTGCATGCATCAGGATTGCCGTTGTTGCTCTTTAAGATTGACATAGCATAGTTGAACTCACCATTGTCAATATGCATGATTCCTGAAATTCTAGGTGTATAGTTAGGAGCGTCAGGCTCAAACTCTCTTGTCCTTAATGCCTGCTCAAATGTCTGCTGCTTGTCCATCAGCTCATAGATAGTATCTGTCTGGTCACCATTTGTGACAATTGTCTTGTTGCCGAGCACTCTTACAGGTGCGTAAATGATAAGACTTGGATCCTCAAGCTTTGAAGGGTCAAATGCCTGTGTTCTGATGCCCTCGCCATCCTCTACAAATACTCTGTTGCGGCTGTTTTCGCTTCTGCCCATGATAAAGTATGCTGTTACAGCCTTCTTACCATCCTTTGTGCGGCCGATTACGATACCTCTGCCAGGGTATGTTGTGCTTGATAATTCCTTTGCTAATGATACTCTTTCCATGTCATCCTCCATGTTTTCTGATAATGTGGTCTGCATCCCCAAATTACTCGGGCCTGCCGGAATAAAAAAGACCGTCTGAACACACATAATAATATAAAGCTCTGCAGGAAACTTATATAAATGTGCGCCCAGACGGTCGGCAATCAACTGTTATACTCCATGTGGTTATCCACTTCCGTCAGTCATATAACTGCTTTTATTTAAGCATGTATTTTTGTCATTGTCAAGTACCACTTTAAAATAAGCATGTACTTATAAGTTATTCTTATAAGTACATGCTTGTAAACAATGCTATTATTTACTAATTTTTAAAGCTGTGAATAGGTGCCGGGATTCTTCCTCCACGGTTTACAAATGCATCACAAGAGAATCTGTTTACCGGCATAACCGGTGCACTTCCAAGGAGTCCTCCGATTTCTACCACATCACCTACATCCTTTCCGATTGCTGGAAGCAGTCTGCAGGCTGTTGTCTTTTGGTTTATCATACCGATAGCCATCTCATCTGCGATAATTCCTGAAATTGTGGTGGCCTTTGTATCGCCCGGGATTGCAATCATGTCAAGTCCCACTGAGCACACACAGGTCATAGCCTCAAGCTTTTCGAGAGTGAGTGCACCATCATTTACGGCATCTATCATTCCCTGATCCTCTGATACAGGAATAAAAGCACCTGAGAGTCCGCCGACATATGAGGATGCCATGATACCGCCCTTTTTCACCTGATCGTTTAAGAGTGCAAGTGCAGCTGTTGTTCCCGGAGCTCCGGCTCTCTCTAAACCTATCTCACAGAGAATATCGGCTACAGAGTCTCCGATAGCCGGTGTAGGTGCAAGTGAGAGGTCTATGATTCCAAATGGCACTCCAAGCTTCTTTGAAGCCTCCTTTGCCACAAGCTGTCCTACTCGTGTAACCTTGAAGGCTGTCTTCTTGATTGTCTCACAGAGCACCTCAAAATTCTCGCCTCTTACCTTTTCAAGAGCAGTCTTTACTACTCCGGGTCCGCTGACACCTACATTGATGATGGCATCTGCCTCTGTCACACCATGGAAGGCTCCTGCCATAAACGGATTGTCATCAGGAGCGTTGCAGAATACTACAAACTTGGCACAGCCTGATACAGGAAGGTGCTTTGTCACCTCTGCTGTCTCCTTTATCATCTCGCCAATCAGCTTTACTGCATCCATGTTGATTCCGGTTTTTGTAGAGCCAACATTTACAGAGCTGCATACCAGGTCTGTCTCAAGCATTGCCTGAGGGATGGATTTGATTAAAAGCTCATCCGCCTTTGTCATGCCCTTTGACACAAGTGCTGAATATCCACCGATGAAGTTGACACCTACCTCTTTGGCAGCTCTGTCAAGTGTCTTTGCTATGGTAACAAAATCCTCTGAGCTCTTGCAGGCCGCACCGCCGACAAGGGCGATAGGTGTAACTGAAATACGTTTGTTTACGATAGGGATACAGTAGTTGTTCTCTATCTCTTTTCCTGTTGCTACAAGATTCTTTGCAAGTGTTGTAATCTTGTTGTAGATATTCTCATTTACCTTTGCAAGGTCTGAGTCTATACAGTCGAGCAGGCTGATACCGAGTGTGATTGTACGCACGTCAAGATTTTCCTTCTCCACCATGTCATTGGTCTCAATTACTTCACCAATATTTATCATTTTGCTGTTCTCCTTTAACTGTGTATGACATTTTTATGCTAAACTAGATTCGATGCATCATCTCAAAGATTTCTTCCTTCTGACACTTTATTGTTACACCAATTTCTTCTCCAAGTGCATCAAGCTGGTCAGAAATCTCTGCAAATGAAGCTGTAGCATTTGCCATATCCACAATCATCATCATGTTGAAATAACCTGAAACGATAGTCTGTGAGATATCAAGCACGTTTACACTGCCCTCTGACAGATATGTACATACCTTTGCGATGATTCCTACTGTGTCTTTTCCAACAACTGTGATGATTACTTTGTTCTTTGTGTTATCCATAACAACTTATTCTCCTGTTCTCTTATTCTACGGCTATGCGGTCTGATGCCCTGTCTCTCTTAGCCACATACATAGGGAAATCACTTGCCTTATATGGATTGTCTCCCATTGTGACCTCAAGCCTGACGGCTTCATACGCCAGCTTTTCGTAGTTGTTTTCTTTACTAAGGTGTCCCAGTATTACTGAGCCAAATTTATCATGAAGAAGCTCGCATAACAACTGCCCGCTTCTCTCATTCGACAAATGTCCGCTGTCACCCATGATTCTGCGCTTGAGCGGATACGGATATGCCCCAGTCTGGAGCATATTTATATCATGATTGGCTTCAAGCAGCAGCCCATCCAGGTTCTGAAGCTTTGAAACCAGTGCATCATCATACGTGCCAAGGTCTGTCACGACCGCCATCGCATGATTTTCGTTTTTAAATCTGTACGCGACAGGATCAGCCGCATCGTGTGATATGTGAAGCGGCTCAAACTCTATATCGCCTATTGTAAAATCGACGCCTGCCTCAACAGGATGAAACAGCTCATCATCTATATTTCCAACGGATTTGGTACATTTTATGGCACCGATTGTGGCCTTTGTGGCATAAATCGGAATATGATAGCGCCTTGCCATGACACCAAGCCCTGCGATATGGTCTATATGCTCATGTGTCACGAGAATCCCATGCATATCTGTGGCAGTCATATCAAATTCATTCAGTCCGTTTTCTATTTTCTTACCGCTGATGCCCGCGTCTATGAGCACATGACAATCATCAGTACCCACGCATATACAGTTTCCACTGCTGCCGCTGGCAATGCTGCATAATTCTAACATGTTAATTCTCTTTCCAGTATAATTCTATTTGGTCTCCCTCATGAAGCTCCTCGGAAAACCGGGCATCCCTGCCATTTATTACAGTGGCTATTGCCCTGCCCTTTCCTGCCTGTAAATCAAATGAGATATGGGTAAATATATCGACAAATATATATGTATCCTTGCCGGACAGCTCTACAGGCTCACCGTTTACAATTACTGTAATTGTATTTTTTGATGAGTCTTCTTCCTGTATTTCTTCCTGTATATCATTTTTTGGCAATTCATTTTCCGGCAGTTTGTTTTCAGGCACAGCAGATGCTTCAGCTTCTTTAGCAAAATCATCATGCAGTTCATCGAGCACCTGATTCATCATCTGCTCTGATGTTCTGGCCACTGTGTTGTCTGACTCTGTGCTGTTTGCATCCTGCTCAGCTAAGACCGAAGCATCATCTGAATCAGACTCTTGTGAGTCATTATAAGTGTTATTGTCGATTCTTGCAACACCATATTCATCTGTTTTCCACTCAACAGAGAAATTTTCGTATACAAGAGTGTCGAGACCTGCCTCTTCATTGTTTACAAATATCATCTGGTCTGTGTCAATAACGAGGTCCATAAACTGCGCAATCTGGCGCACTGTATAGTAATTTCTTGTCTCAATCACATCATTTTCCCTGATGCTGTAATCCTCCGGCTCAAGTTCTCCGTTTACCTGGACAAACCTAGGACATGAAACCCTTCTGCCGTTTATGATAAAAGTAATGACAGAATGATTGTACTCATCAAGCTGCGATATCTTATACACTGCTGCCTCTCCTGCTGTGGACGGCTCGATGACTATCTCACTGTTTGGCTCAAGCGGTGTGTTGATGCTTGCTGGCTTTCCGTTCATGGTCACTACTGCGCCATCTCCGGCCTCGCCTCTTACAAGCCTTGCCACACCGTTTACCGTAAAGTTTATCGGGGTGCCGCGCTTTGGAAACAGCTCATCGTTTGGAAATCCCGCCTGAAGCGCCGCATCGACTATTGTAAGCCTGTTATTGTCATAGAGCTTTATTCTCTCACCGTTGAATCTGACCATGATAAAATTATTTCTCTGGTCATAATAATTCAGACATATACCAATTGGAGTGACAAGAAGCGGATCCTTCTTAATATCCTCCTGCTCAAAGGTCACATCGCCAAGCACTTCCTCACCTCTTAGAGCGACTCTTTCCTCCGGCAGGTCAAGGTCTTCCGCAAGCTTTTCCGTGAAGCCGTGTATCTTGCCTCCGCCTCCGACTACAAAGCAGGCACTCACTGTTTTGTCACCGTTTAGCTCTCTGATTTTAGTCGATACCTCTTGTGCAATATTATCAACAACAGGTGCTGCCACATCCCAGACATCCTGTGCAGGAATTGTGTGCTCGATGCTCATGATATCCTTGTATGTAACCGTATCACTTGTCGTAGACTGAAGCTTGATGCTCTCCGCCATATTAAAATCCACGAGGAAATGCTGCACGATAACTTCTGTCAGCTCATCTCCTGCATGCGGTATCATGCCATAGGCTATGATACTTCCGTCTCTTGTGATTGAGATATCACTCGTTCCGGCTCCCACATCGACAAGTGCGATATTAAGCATACGATAGTTTTCCGGTATTGCCACATTGATAGCGGCGATAGGCTCCAATGTCATATTGGCTACACTAAGCCCGGCCTGTCCCACTGCCGCATACAGTCCGTCTACCACATCCTCCGGCAGAAATGTAACTATGATATCCTCGCCTATTTTGTTTGCCTTATGCCCCTCAAGGCTGATAAACACCTCATCATTCAAAAAGAATTTTACTGTAGAATATCCCACACAGTAAAACTTATAGCTTGTATCGTTAACCTCCTTGAGTGCCTCCTGTGCTTTTTCTATGCCAAGCAGGTCAAGCGTATGGACATCCTCGCCGGTCACCACAGACTCCTGCGCATACTCATACTCCACATGCGTCGTGACAGTCTTTAATACTCGTCCTGCGGCTGCTATACACACCTCTTCAAGTGGCTGTCCTGTCTGTTTTTCAAGCTCGTCCTTTACTTCCTTAATGGTTTTTGCCACCCTGCCTATATCATGTATCTGACCGTCAAGCATCGCTCTGGTCTCATGCTCCCTGACATACTGTGCTGTAACCACAAATTCCTTGTCATCAGTCTGATAGCCGACAGTTCCTACAACATTTCTTGTACCAATATCCAAACCGAATACATTATTCATTTCCACTACTCCTTGTATTTGCTAAGCGCTTTATTTATTGAAGCTATCGTGTTTTCGATATCTCCATCATTATCGATAACCTTCTTGCAGTGCCTTCTGTACTCAGCTTCTTTAAGCTGGCTTGCAAAGATACTATCTATCTTCTCATCTGAATATCCGCGTGATGACTTAAGTCTTTTTCTTCTGACTTCTTCACTTGCATAAATATACCACAGCTCGTCGCAGATTTCACCATATCCCTCCTCTATAAGGAGTGCTGCTTCAAGCACAAGCATGAAAAGACCTTCTTTTTTTGCCTCTTTAACTGCATTAAGCACATATTCCTTTACTGCAGGATGCACTACTTCGTTTAAAAGCTCTCTTTTTTTATCATCCGAAAAAATCACTCCGGCAAGTGCCGGTCTGTCAAAATGCCCGTCCTCAAGCCATATCGGTTCGCCCGCAAACAATTCCTTTAATCTGTTGTAGCAGTCGCTTCCCGGCTCCATCAGCTCATGTGCTATCTCATCGGAGAGCATGACCCTTACGCCATCAAGTTCCCTAAGATAGCTAAGCACTGCCGATTTTCCGGCACCTACACCACCTGTTATTCCTATAAAAATCATACTATTTCCTTTTCTGTCATCAATGCGCATCATACCAGTCATAGCCACACTCGGTGCCCACCTCCATGGATACCTTCATGTCCACCGCACCACGCATCTCTTTCTCCAGAAGCTTAATCACTTTATCCTTCTCAGCTTCCTTTGTCTCAATTAAAAGCTCATCATGCACCTGAAGGATAAGCCTTGACTTTAAGCCCTCGTCAAGAAGCCTGTCATGCACACGTATCATGGCAATCTTTATGATATCGGCTGCTGTACCCTGAATAGGTGAGTTCATCGCAACTCTCTCTCCAAACTGTCTTTGCATGAAATTGCTCGAGTTCAGCTCGGGAATCGGTCTGATACGCCCAAACATGGTCTTTGTATAGCCATTTTTCTTGGCATCCAAAACCGTCTGATCCAAAAACTCCTTAATCTTTGGATATTTGACAAAATAGCTGTCTATATAGCCCTGTGCCTCTTTCCTTGAAATCCCCAGGTCGTTAGACAGACCAAACGCGCTGATACCATAAACGATGCCAAAATTTACCGCCTTTGCATTTCGTCTTTGAAGGTCTGTGACCTCATCAAACGGTGTGTCAAACACAAGGGATGCTGTACTTCTGTGGATATCCTGACCATTCTTAAAGGCCTCTATCATCCTTTCATCCCCTGAAAGCGCTGCCAGCACCCGAAGCTCGATCTGCGAGTAGTCTGAATCAACAAACAAATCTCCATCCTCAGGCAGAAATACCTTTCTGATAAGCTTGCCCAGCTCAATCCTTATCGGGATATTCTGCAGATTAGGCTCTGTGCTTGAAAGACGGCCTGTCGCAGTGATTGTCTGATTTAAGGTAGTATGGATTTTGCCATCGGATGCAATATATCCCGAAAGTCCGTCAGCATATGTGCTCTTTAGCTTTGTGAGCTGTCTGTATTCCAGAATATCTGCAACAATCGGATACTCCGGCGCCAGCTTTTCAAGCACATCTGCCGCAGTCGAATAACCGGTCTTTGTCTTCTTTTCATTTGGCAGTCCAAGCTTTTCAAAGAGAATGACCCCAAGCTGCTTTGGCGAATTTATATTAAACTCTTCACCTGCTGCCTCATATATTTTCTTTTCAAGCTCAGTTATCGAAACAGCAAGCTTGTCTCCATACTCCTTAAGCTTTATTCCATCAGCCATTATACCCTCGTTTTCCATATCATACAGCACGAAAACGAGCGGGAGCTCGATATCTTTATAAAGAGTGAGCATATCCATTTCCTTTAGCTTCTGCAAAAGAACCGGCTTTGATTTCCAGGCAGTATACACCTCGTAGCAGGCACAGTCCACTGCCTTTTTCTCATCCTCCTTCATCATCCGGGTGAAATCAAGCTTTCCCAGATAATCCTTTTTAGATGAGAGCATAAGCCCCAGATAGTCCTTTGCAACCGCATCATAGGGATACTCCCCGACAAGCGGATTGATAAGGTATGCAGCCACCATCATGTCAAAATATCTGCCTCTGTCATCTGCCTTTATCTCTTTGCTCTTAAATCTGTGCAGATTGGTCTTTAAATCCGGTGATATCCATGACTTTACTTCCAGGTTATTTAGTTTTTCATCCAGGAAGCTGCTTGAAATCTCATCACCAGTACAGATAAAATAAATGTCCTCCTCTGAAAAACAAATCGAAACAGCAAGATAATCGTTAGAAACCGGCTCCGAAAACAGACTTAGCTGTCCATCACTTTCGCTGTTTTCCAAAGACTCTCCAGGTACTACCGCAAAAGCGACCTCCCTGCCCTTTGCCTTCTCAAACACACTCTCTGCAGTCTTTAAGTCCCTTACTACCACAAAATGCTCCTCGGCATTGTTTTTAGGAGCCTCCACATTAAACCGCGACAGCATGTTTTTGAATTCGTATCGTTTGCACAGTAAAAAGGCTTCCTCAGTGTAGAGTGACTCTACTCCGCCACTAAGCTTTGCATCAGAAAATTCATAGTCAACCGGTGCATCAAGTATGATTGTAGCAAGCTCTTTGCTCATAAGCGCCTGCTCCCAGTACTCCACTATATTCTTTGAAGCCCTTGGCGGCTTTACATTCTCAGCGTCCTCATGTACTGCCTCTATACAGTGATATTTTGCTATAAGTGCGCCTGCTGTCTTTTCGCCGATACCGGGTACCCCGGGAATATTATCAGACGTATCTCCCTGCAGAGCCTTTACATCGATAAACTCCTTTGGAGTGACGCCGTACTTTTCGATAACATCTGCTGTATTGTAGTTTTCTATCTCGGTTCCTGTTTTCTTTGTCTTTGGAATCCTTACCATGACATGGTCTGTCGCAAGCTGTAAGAGGTCTCTGTCTCCGGAGATTATGGCGACATCCATACCGGCCTTTTCTGCCCTGACAGATAAGGTTCCAAGTATATCGTCGGCCTCATAGCCCTCCTTTTCCACGATTTTAATGCCCATAGCGGTAAGCATTTCCTTTATCATAGGCACCTGCTGTCTGAGCTCCTCGTCCATAGGCTTTCTCGTGCCCTTGTACGCATCAAACATTCTGTGGCGAAACGTCGGCGCATGCACATCAAATGCCACCGTCAGATAGTCTGGCTTTTCCTCGTCAAGAATCTTGAACATGATATTCAAAAATCCATAGACTGCATTTGTGTGAAGCCCCTCTGAATTGGTCAGATCAGGCAGCCCGTGATATGCCCTGTTTAAAATACTGTGTCCGTCTATAAGTACAAGCTTTTCACTCATTTTGATACTTTCCTTACTGTCAATTATAATATTGTTGTAATCGCTGCCGGTCACACTGCAGTGCAGGCAGTAACGTTAAATAGCTCTTGTATATTTCTTAAGCCACTGAGCCTCCTCATCATTCAAAAAAGGTGAAACAAGCTCATAAACTCTCGCATGGTAAGCGTTCAGGTATCCCTTTTCCCTGTCTGTCATCTGATTTGGATCAATCGCATCGAGATCTATCGGTACATAGGTCAGATTCTCAAAATACATGAACTGGCCATACTCATTTTTCTCGCCTTTTCGGCAAATCAGCTCATTCTCTGTACGAATACCGAATTTGCCCTCTAAATAGATGCCCGGCTCATCTGTAGTGACCATGCCCTCTTCTATCACACGTTCTGCAGTCCTGCCCGGGTACTGCTTCCAGTGAAAGCTGTTTGGTCCCTCATGAACATTGAGCACATAGCCCACACCGTGTCCGGTACCGTGATTGTAGTCCATGCCAATCTCCCAGAACGGCTCTCTTGCCAGAATATCAAAGTTAAGGCCAGAGCAGCCCTCCTTAAACCTTGCATTTGCCAGGTTCATATTTGAGCGGCACACTCTCGTAAACATATCCTTCATCTCGTCAGTCACAGGACCTAGTGCAAAGGTCCTCGTGATATCTGTGGTTCCCTCCAGATAATGTCCTCCTGAATCAACCAAAAGAAGACTCTCAGGCTTAAGCTGCCTGTCAGACTCCTCTGTTGCAGAGTAATGCACAATAGCACCATGATCAGCATATCCGCATATTGTGGCAAAACTCAAATCAAGAAAGCCCTCCTGCTGCGCTCTAAGCGATGCAAGATAATCTGAAGCCGAGATCTCTGTCATAGGTATCTTACCTATATTTGTCTTAAGCCAGTACATGAACTTGCACATCGCAACTGCATCCTTCAAATGCGCCTTGCGCAGATTTTCAAGCTGTACTTCATTCTTTACAGCCTTCATGACAACTGTAGGATCCTCAGCATCAATCACCTTAACACCATCCGGCAAGCTGTCGCAGATGCGATAATTTACAATCGATGTATTTAAAAGCACTGTCTCTTTTTCATCAATATACTTCACATATTCATAAAAATCATCGTAAGGTCTTGTCTGTATACCATTCTTATCGAGGTATGCCTTAAGAGTCTCTGTCACAACCTCTTCCTGCAAAAACCATATGCAGCTGTCCTGTGACAGTGCCAGGTATGAAAGCACTACAGGCACATAGCTTATGTCGCCTCCCCTGACATTTAAAAGCCAGGCGATATCGTAAAGTGATGACATCAGATGAAGTGTTGCACCCTTTTGTGCCATCTGCTCTCTGACTCTTTTAAGCTTTGAGCTTATATCCTCACCTGTATATTTATTGTCAAAAATCATGACAGCTTCCTTTGACATAGGTGGTCTGTCAGTCCATATAAGGTCAATCAGATCCTCATTTACGTACATGCTGCCGTGCTTTTCTTTTGCGATTTCAGAAAGCCTTTTGCCCCATGCGGCATTTACCACTCTGCCGTCAAAGCCTATTACACCGCCATCCGAAAGAGTATCCTTTATATACTCATCAACTGTCGGTACGCCCTCCTCGCCAATCTTAAACAGCTTTACAGTGGTATCCTTAAGCTGCGCAGCCGCCTGCACAAAATACCTGCCGTCTGTCCATAGTCCGGCCTCATCCATAGTGATGACTGCGGTACCTGCTGAGCCCGTGAAGCCTGTAATATATTTGCGTGCCTTAAAATGCTCTCCTACATACTCTGACTCATGAAAATCAGCAGTAGGTACCACATACAGCGAGATGCCCCTCTTTGCCATCTCGCTTCTCAATGCTTTTAATCTATCCTGTATCATTTTATTATGCCTCTTTAAATTCAAAAAATTTTGTATCTAATTCCGGATACATTCTCTTTAATGAGATTGGTTTGCCGGATTTGTTCAAAAAGCAATGGCTGCTTTTTGCAGTGGTGCGAAGCTCGCCTGTCTCTTTGTCCTTCATGACATACTCAAGCTCCATCTTGATTCCGTTATACTTAAGCAGCTTTGTGTAGATGACGACCGTATCATCGAAATGTACCATACTGTGATACTCTACCGATATCGACAGCACCGGACTTATGATTTCCATATCCTCCATCTGCCTGTAGTTGAGTCCTATCTGATCCATCAAATCAAGTCTTGCTTCTTCCATCCACTTGACATAGTTTGAATGGTGGATTATACCCATCTGATCTGTTTCATAATACTTTGCGTGGTGCTCGTAAGGACGGATTCTAAGTTCCCCTTGTGAGCCGGCAATCTGTAACTCATTGTTTGCCATAAAAACTTCCTCCATTCATATTTTGATCTTATTTCTATTATGCCACATTGGACAGCTAAATTCAACGACTTGACCGTAAAATATAAACCGCCAAAAATATAAACCGGCTGCTACCTGCGTATCATGCTGTAGCAGTCTCTGCATATATTGCGCGAATTTCCAATCGGAAGTATTCTGCCGCAATACCGGCATCTGATAATATACTCATCCTTGCTCTTTGATAGAAGCTGCATAATCTTTGCCTGTGTTTTGTCGCGCTCGTTTTCAAGCCAGTCCTCATCCACAATTTTGCCCATGCGGACTGAAAACTGATAGTACAAATCAAGCTTTTTGTAATAGGATTCGTATTTCATGAGCCCCTGATACTTTGAATGCTTATCAGGCTTGTCTAGAGAGATATCAGATGTATACGACATGCAGTAGCGCAGCCATTGTCTGACAAGCTCCCTGTCCTTTATATCTATAGGACATGTAATCATCTTATAAAGCAGATATTTGTCATCAAAATCTGCGATAAAGTATCGCTCCTTATACGCATATCCATACAAAAACAATATCTCATCGACATTGATTTTCCTAAACGGTGCTGATGGCTCTGCCTCATGCCAGAGCTTAATTATCGCATCAAGCGGCGCATCCATTGTAAGGAGCACCTGCGGGAAGCCAAGACTTACTATATCAATATCCTGCTCCGGTATATTTAGCGTATTCTTCAGATAATTCAGATTCTTTTGTCCTAAAGCTGTCACATAGCCTGTATCATACAGACCAAATCTGCCTGCACGGCCCGCTATCTGTTTTATCTCAGAGATGACAAGCGGACGTCTTGATACTCCATCAAACTTTTCCACCTCCAGAAATACAATTCTTCTGACCGGCAGATTGAGTCCCATTCCTATCGCATCTGTTGACACGACAACCTGTGTCTTTTTCTCATTAAAAAGCGTCATCTGCCTGCGCCTTATTTCCGGTGGCAGACTTCCGTATATGACACTTGGCTTTATGCCGTTTTCCTCCAGACGCCCTGCTATATTGAGTACCGACTTCTTTGAAAAGACGATAAAGGCATCGCCCTCTCTTACATCCTGTGGAAATGAAAAAGGCTTATCCTCCAGCTTTAGCGCAGTCTTTCTCTCATACTCCCTTATCTCATACTCGTCGTGGCACAGATTAATCAGATGGACGACAACATCCTTTGCCACCGGGCTCATGCATATATGAATCTCTCCTGCAAGTGTACCAAGAATTGCCCTGGTCCATGAATGTCCCCTGTCATCATCTGCAACCATCTGTGCCTCATCAATCACTGCGATATCATATTCCTTGTCACAGTCAAGCATCTCCACTGTCGATGCTGTAATTCTGCTGTCTGATACCTCAAGACACTCCTGGCCTGTAAGCATGGTGCATGGTATGCCTGCATCATTCATCTTCTCATATACCTCAAGTGCCAGAAGGCGAAGCGGTCCCAGATAAACTCCGTTTTGCGCCAGCTTAAGCCTCTCAAGCGCCTGATATGTCTTACCGCTGTTAGTCGGGCCTATATGGAGTATGAAGCGCCTTTTCATGCTCTGTGCTTTTGGAAACTCAAGCTCCGGCCGTGCCGGAACCAGCGTGACAATCTCTCTTCTAAGCTCCTTGCTGCGGTACTCATTGTAAAGCGCCTTCATGCTCCTTGTACATATCGCACCTATATACTCCTTGCGCAAAAGCTTTAGAAAATCCTCTGTGAGATACTCTGCCTCATTCTCATCAAACTGCTCCATATCCACCCTGACGAGCTGCGGAAGGATTTCTCTATTTAAAATCTGCCTTGCATTCTTATTGTTGGAATAGTAGGTAATCAATGCAAGCCTTTTTATTTCCTGATGTAGCTTGTCAAGTGCTACAGTCTCATTTTTTGAAAATCGCGCATATTTAATTGATTTTGCTTTACTATTGAGCCTGTGAATATAGTGTGCCAGCTTTACAGGCTTACCTGTACTTCTCTTCGCATTCTCCCTGTACTGGTCAACATAAAACTGTACCAGTATCTCTTCAAACGATTTTTCCATATATGTGTGTTATCCTCTTTATTTGTATACACCGTTAAGAGTCACCTCAAACGTAACATCCTTTCCGGCTAGTTCTGTATTTGCCTTATAATCATCCGGGAACTTCAGGTTTAAATCAAAGGTTTCTCCCACCTTGTGACCTACCACTCCGTCCTCAAAGCCATCTATATAGCTGCCTGAGCCAAGCACCAGGTCTGTGCCCTGTCCATCAGTGCTTCCACCCTCGAATTTTTCTCCGTCCATATATCCTGTGTAGTCAATATTTACCTTATCTCCGTTTTCCGCAACCGTGTCAGTCTCTGTATTCAGTGTTGCTGCCTCGGTCTGTGAATCACTGCTTTGTGTCTCGGATGCCTGAGATTCTGTGGTCTGTGATGCAGCTTCTGTACCGTCAGTGCCCTTTGACGATGAACCGCCCGATGTCGCAACTGCCCAGATTAGCACTATGACCACCACAACAACTGCCACTACCGGCACCCAGAATTTCAGCAGATTCACAACCTTTGCCTTCTTTTCTGCCTTCTCTCTCTCGATTCTTCTTTTTTCCTGTGCGATTTTTTTGTTTTGTTTGTTCATTTTGTTAATCTCCTGTTTTATTTTTATTATTGAATTATACTATTACAATTTGAACATTCTGTGTTTCGCATAAATGAACTGTATGCGTTACATGTCATTGTAAGCATTATCTGTCACTGTTCGCTTTAAACTTTAAACTGCTGCGTCTCTTAACTATTTGACGCAACAATAAAAGCAGTAGAAAGGCGCCCACACAGCCTGCGCTTATAGCTGCACCTGCCTTAAGCCCCGGTGTCTCATAATAAAGCTCTATCTCATGCTCCCCCTCATCCAGATGAATGCTCACAAAGGTATCGGAAAAATCCTCATACTCTGCATCCTTCCCATCCACCTTCATAGTCCATCCCTTTTCACTCGGAATAGAAAGCACAAGTCTGCCTGCCTCCTTCACATCTATGTGTCCGCTTATGTGTGTATCTGAAAAATCATCCACCGAAAGTGTCTGATCATTAAGCGCATTGTATGCACCTTCCACAGCTGCAGCATCTAGCTCGTATACATTAAACCTCACAGCATCGGCATCAGTGTTTGTGACGGAAACTGTCTCCCCCGCCTTCACGTAACCCAGGTCAAACAGATACCTGTGAGTGGTCTTCGAGTATGTGGTCTCATACTCTCCGTGGCTGAATGTCAGACTGTCAGTGCTGCACGAATCGTATGCTGCATAATAATATCCGTCATGGTCAAAGGTGAGAGTCGTAGTTCCCGGATTTTCGTCCTGGGTGCACTCTGTCAGGGTCAGCATATCATCTGCTGCACCAAGGAGCCTGCCAAGAGAATTAATCGAATAGATTTTCGATGACGATGATGGCTTCCACGCATCAATCACTCCCTCATCCATCATAAAACCAAGCGGAAGTGTGTAGTTATTCCGATACAGATAGTGATTTCCGCATTTTCCCACAAGTGTAGTCAGCTCATTCTGTGGCTGTATGGATTTTGTAAACATATATCTGACAGAAAGCATGGCTGACGTGACAGGTGTGGCACCGTTATAACAGTAGAAATTCTTGCCTCCCTCCATATAAAGAGCCTGATAAAAATGGCTCACATTTATATTCATCAGGGAAGAAAACTGTGTTCCAGAAGCATAGCCGTATCGTGTGCCATCATTTTTAGTAAGTCGGCCTGTATCCTCAACCCTGTAAAATGGTACATCGTTGTCAGCTGCATCCTCTTTTGCCAGCTCCAGTGCCTTTTGCATATCGTCCACATTGGCATTGTAGCTGCTTCTGCCGGTACATCCAAGTCCTGTCACAGCCATATTGACAGCCAGCTCCACAATCGCAATACCGCATGTTATGACCATCAAAAGCTCCCTGTTTTTCCTTGCTGCAAGCTTTAAAAGTACTGTCATAATGCCGTACAGCGCAACAAACAATATGCTTATGATAACTGCATAATACTCTGTCACATCCTCATCGGCAAACATCGTGCTTACTGCCATAAGCGCCGATGCAAATACCACTGCCACGCCAATATGCCACAGTCTTATGCCACGCCACTTTCTTACTGTAGCATAGCCTATGGTCAATACAAGAAATGCATACAGATACGACTGTCTGCCAGGCAGCGAATCCGGAAAATGCAGTCCGTGCCATATAAAGTCAAGCTGTTTATTGGCAAAGCTTGCCATGAAAAACAACACAAACAATACGGGAGCTATTTTTTTCTTCCAATTAATCCTTTTATTGAGCACAAACAGTATCAAAAGCATCACACTAAAGGCTCCGGCATACAGATTCGGCCAGTTCTCTGCACCCTCATAGACGCTTGCTGTCGTGCACATCCTGCCGACCTCTGATAAGAGATTAAAATACCACTCTATCTGCTTTGGAAACTCGATGCCCGACGAACCGCTGTAGCTTAAAATGATAAGCTCCGGGATGATTAGCACCATCGCAGTGCCTCCAGCCAAAAGCGAGTAAACGGCAAATCTCACAATTGCAGCCATTTTACCGCCATTTTGCGTAAAGAAAAGCCATGCAAACCAGAATACCAAAAAGATGCAAAGCATGATGCTCAGATAATAGTTTGACAATATACAAAGTGCCAGTGATACATAGTAAAGCACCGGCTTTTTGTCCCGCACAAGCTTCTCAAGTCCTACTATCGCTAGCGGTGCAACCGCCACAACATCCATCCACATAACATCCCAGCTATACGCAGCTACAAAGCCGGAAAGCGCATATGCCGTTGAGAAAACAAATGCCGGCACAAATGTATTATCGTGATATCTGTTATCCTTTCCAAGAAGTACAAAGTGTTCCTTCAGAAAATAAAAAAATGTTGCTCCGCTTAGCGAAATCTTAAAAATGATTAGCAGCTCGATAAACTCAATAATATGGCTCTTTGGAAAAAGCACAACAAGCCAGTTTAACGGACTCGCCAGATAATAGGCAAATACCGATACAAAATCACTGCCAAGCCCGATATTCCATGTATACATGAGGCTCGCACCATTTCTTAGCTTCTCCCACAGCTCATTATAGAAAGGCAGATACTGGTGATACAAATCCATATGCAAAAGGCAGTAATCGCCAAATGGATATACACCATTTCCTATACAGATGATTATACATATGAAAAACGGAATTAAAAACGCTGTCAAAAGTGGATGCTTTTTAACAAAATTCATCACTTATCCTCCCAGTCAAACAGTCTGTAATATTGCAAAAGCTTATAATCGTTTAGCATATCCGAATCGGCCTGCTTATTTTTGCTGCCGGTTGCCTTGTCTGATTTATTTGATGCTTTATCTAATGTCTTATCTGCAGTTTTATCAGTGCGTACCGCTGATATAATTGGATACTCCTCCTGCAGCTTTAGCAGAAAGCTCTGATAGTCATTTGTCGGCACACCTGCCGCTTTAAGTACGTTTGCAGCCAGATAATTAACACTCGTGTCTTTTCCTGCCGCCTCATCAATATCATAATTTGCCCAGATAACATACGGCACCTGATAGCGCAGCTTAAGCTCTTCATTTGATAAATTATTATAGTCCATGCCGTTTGCCGCAAGAACAGAGCTTGCCACAGTATCATTTGGCTGATGATCACCGAAAAATACCACTATAGTTTTCTCATCCACATTTGAGAAATATTCAATTAGGCTCTTTAAATCCTCGTCTGTCATCTTAATCAAAGAAAGATACTGGTCAAGTGCAGAATTATTGAGCTTATCCGCTGTCACCGTATTGTCAAAGCCGTAGTAGGTATCCGTGTATCCACCATGGTTTTGCATAGTGACATTGAATATAAATGCCGGCTGACCATCCGGTTTGTTCTCATAGGTCTCAATAATCCTGTCAAATGATGTCTCATCACTTATATATTTGCGCACAAACCTCTGATTAGAATAATCCTGCATAAACGAAAGATTGTCAAATCCCAAAAGAGGATAGACCGTATCCCGGTTCCATCCACTGCCATAGTACGGATGCTGTGCATACGTTGCGTAGCCTATGCTTTTTAAATAGCTTGCAAGGGAAGGTGTCGTGCTCTTTATATACTGCTGATAAGGAATACTTCCTACCGGAAGAAAAGCCATCGTATTGCCTGTCAGAAACTCAAACTCAGTATCGGCGGTATTTCCACCGCATACAGACGTATTCAGATATCCTGTTATAGTGTTTTCATTGCCCTTTTCAAGACTGTGCACAAACGGCATATAGTCTGTATTTGTATCAAAATCACCGAGCACTGACAGGTCTGAAAATGCCTCATCCATCACAACTATAATATTTGGATAATCACTGTTAGCTGCAGTATTTGATTTATTTGCTTCATTATTGGCTGAATTATCATCTGTACCGGCATAGCTGTCAAGCAGTTCCTTAGCCTTCTGTCTGCTATACCCATCAGGCTTATCAACCGCCACAAACTTAAGATCCATCGCAAAGGTCACTGCCATTCCATTCACCTTTGTCATATATGCAGGTGTAAATAGAAACGGATACAGGTAATTGTCCGTCTGGAAATCCTCATCCTGCAGGGCATTCACAAACAGACACAGCGCAAGTATTCCAAGCACAGTCGGAATTAGTCTGAACCTGAATTTCCACTTAATTCGGAAATCAACAAAATGCATCAGCATAATAAGAGCTATAAATATAACTGTAACAACAACTACTCCTGCAGTCGGTGCGAAATCATAATTGGATGCAACACTTGTCGCCGTACCAATTGAAAAAATATCCCATGGAACAAAAGGAGTCGAGCGGAAAAGCATAACATAATGATTAATCAGTCCAAAAACCATGGCCACGATAAAAACTGCACGAAGTGCCCATTTCGCCCTTCCCGTAACAAAATAAAGAATCCAGGCAATCAGCTCAAACAAAATAATATTAAAAAATCCCGCCATAAATCTGACTTCTTCAAAAGGATTATGTTCGTAGAACTCCATAAGATAAAAAGCCGTAATCGGGAAAATCGAGAAAAATATAACATTGAATATAATTTCATATTTTTTATAAATCTTTTTTATCATCATAATGCTCCTGTTTGCTATCTGGTATTACAGCCTACATGGCAGATTTTTGGGTACCTTTTTGGGTACAATTTTGGGGCAAATTTTTCTTAAAAGTACCCTAATTTCTTTAATTTTTTTAAAGATTATAAATAAAGAAAAAACCCGCAAACCCTTGATTTTACTGAAAATCTTGGATTTACGGGGTTTTGCAAATAGTGCCGGCAGTGGGACTTGAACCCACACGGGCTTGCGCCCAACAGATTTTGAGTCTGCATCGTCTGCCATTCCGACATGCCGGCGTCTTACGAACAGACAATATTCTATCACAATTATTGACTTCATGCAACTAAAATTTGTAATTTCAATATAAATTTCAATGCGATTGTGACTGTTCACGCCTAACAGTGTGACCAGCAACGATTACAGCTCATTTAAAAATGTCAAAGCCTTGAAATATGTCTCAGCATACAACCTTATTCTTACCGGTACATTTTCCGACATAAAGCTGTTTGTCAACAAAATTAATCCATTCCTTGTAATCCTGCCCCACTTTATATTTTCCTGCACCTATAGTCACTGTCATCCTTCCACTGCCCTTAGATGTCCAGAAGGATTTTGAATTAATCTCCACACGAAGCTCATCGAGAAAATTCTTAGGCACCTCTCCGTCGACACATTTACCAAGAAGTAAAAACTCCTCTCCTCCCCATCTGCAATAGCTAAGCTCAACACCTCGAGCCTTGTTTACGATAGTACGAGCGAGCATCTTAAGTGCATCATCTCCTACATTATGTCCGAATGAATCGTTAATTTTCTTAAAATCATCAATATCAATCATTGCAAGGAAATATTCCCCCTGCTTCTCAGCCTCAAAAAGATTCTTAAGCTTTGCCATCATATAGAAACGATTTGGAAGCTCCGTCAGCGCATCAAACTGTGCCTGCTTTTCCATTGCCCCCTCCTTGGAAGACATAAAATGCAAAAGGCACATCATACATGTTATTATCAAGAAAACTACACCAGAAATCATAGCAATAGAAATACTCTTAATTACAACAGAATCCAACTTATATAAAGGTGTATAAAAGCCATCAAGCATATAAAGAATAATCAGAGCAATAGCATATACACAGCAAAGCAGAATGGCAACATGATTCTTTTTTTTCTTCCTGAGGACCACATAATCCATGGCAAAAAGAAAAAACATTGCATCGATCAAAAAAAGCTGGAAATTACATTGAATTCCGAGACAAACCACCGCAAGTATCATATGAAGCAATATCTCAACAGCCACACTATAAACATATATGCTCAATTTTTCAGATTTTGTCAGACTGAATGCAAGGAAATAAAAGCATATGCTGATCAGACTGACTCCTGCCATCAAATCTACACCTAATGATGAAAACATAAATAGCATCAGCAGATGGATGACAAGAAATGTTTTGTTTACATTAAATAGAAAGCTCTGCTCCTTAGCAGTACTATCATTGCTACTCATTGTCCAATACCTTCATAAAAAATATCTAATATATTACTATAGAATAATAACACATTTTAACAAATATAACAATATATTATTGTGCAAAAGTACTAGACTATTTTGCTACTTTTTTTCTAATTATATATCCAATAAGAATAATAACAGCACTTGTTATGACACTTCCATAAAATGTCATTCCCCTGCACAAAAGCTCCATATTTGCTGCATTACTACCAACAAGCTGTTTAAACCCATCAATCATAATATAATCAGCCACGCCCATAGCACCGGGTATAGGCACACAATTGGAGCCCATCGCCACAAAACACTGTATCACACTCACATCAACTGCCTTATTTACGCCTTCGCCGACTGCCATAAAAATCATAAACGATACCAAAAGCTGTGAAACTCTCTGCATTATATTCCAAAAGAAAATCTCGATGAGAAGCCCGGTCTGCCCTGTGATACTGTTTGAACACTCCTGATATTCTTTCATAGTATTTTTAAGCTTTATTCGAAGCCTGTCACCATGCCGTATTATATGTATTTTTTCAAAAAGCCGGATAAGACTATCACAAATTGAGTATAGTATGCTTCCCTTCCTTAGCAGCATATAAAATACAAGAGCCAGAAAAATCAGCACCACAATCCCCAAACATATAAATATCCGCGAAATACCTGAGAAATTTTTCAGCAATGGATACTTAAAAATCATGCATAGTAAGCCAATTGTTAAAAGTGAAAGTGTATACATAACAAGATTAATCAGTAAGGCCACTGTAGCAGCATAGCCCGGTATGCCATCCCTTATCATGAAATACGCACTGGCTGGCTGTCCTCCCGATGCCGATGGTGTAATAGCCGAAAAATACACATCGGCTCCACCATACACAGTACCATCAATCGCGCTGGTTTTATACCCAAAGTGTCTTGCCATGCGTACCAGAGCAAAGCCTTCAAACCAAATAAACCCAAACGTACAAACAAAACTCATAAAAAGCCAGCCTTTATTTGCATTTCTGATAAAACTCATAAGAATCTCAAACGAAAAATGCTTGCTCTGTGAGACAACAGTCCATATGCTCAAGATAGCTATAAAAGCAGAAGCTATCGCCCAAAATATCTTTTTTCTGTCCATTAAATCTAATCCCCTTAAAAAAAACTGGTAAAGTGAATTATGAAAATACACCATACCAGTTTATTGTAGAGAATATATATAACTTTATCAAGTAAAATATTATTAATATCTTTTTAATGTTTGTTAAATTATTTACTGTTACAACTAACAAATCAGTCTAAATACAAATTAACTTCTATGATTCCTCTTCCTCATCATTGTCAGTGTTCATCATATACACACCCCTGCTTGCATCTCCATCAGGATTCTTTCCAAACTCGTAATCATTTCCCGGCAGAATAGCATTTAAGAAAATTCCTGCGATAGCTGCAATTGCCAAAGCTGTCAATGTAATTGATGTTCCTGCTACAGTAAATGTCAGTCCATTTCCAAAACCAAGACCACATACAAAAATAACACCTGCAATAATCAGATTTCTTGATTTCGTCAGATCTACCTTATTTTCGACAACATTTCTAACTCCTATTGCTGAAATCATTCCATAAAGCATAAATGAAACTCCACCAATAATCGCTGATGGCATAGTAGATATTACAGCCGAAAACTTTGGAATAAACGAAAGTGCAATAGCAAAAACAGCCGCAATACGGATAACTCTTGGATCATATACCTTAGACAGCTCAAGCACTCCTGTATTCTCACCATATGTTGTATTAGCCGGTCCTCCGATGGCTCCTGCGAATGCAGTTGCAATTCCATCACCTATAAGTGTCCTATGAAGACCTGGATCAGCAATAAAGTTCTGCTCTACTGTAGCAGAAATAGCAGACATGTCGCCAATGTGCTCCATCATAGTCGCAATAGCGATAGGCGCCATAACAAGAATGGACGTAATATCAAACTTCATGAACTGAAATTTAGGTATTCCGACCCACGCAGATGATGCAATTGATGTAAAATCAAGAATTGCTGAACCATCAGGATTAGTAATTCCAGCAGCATTCATAATAAAAGCCACAACATAGGAAATAATTACTCCCATCAGAATAGGAATGATCTTAAATAAGCCCTTTCCCCATATATTGAAAATAATTATAACTCCAAGTGCAATAATTGCAAGAACCCAGTTTGTTGAAGCATTATTGATAGCTGAGCCGGCAAGTGAAAGACCAATGCATATGATAATAGGTCCTGTCACTACAGGTGGAAGGAAGCGCATTACACGCTTAATTCCAACCAGCTTAATGATAAGTGCAAGTACGAAATAAAGCATACCTGCAACAAATATTCCACCACACGCATACGCGGCCTTATCATTGACAGCCATATCTGCATACATACCACTGTCAAGGTTTGCAACAGTATAAAAGCCTCCTAAAAAAGCAAATGACGAACCCAAAAAAGCCGGTACCTTAAACTTTGTACACAGATGAAATATAAGCGTGCCAAAGCCTGCACAAAATAGGGTAACCGATACAGAAAGACCTCTGGTAAGCGGCTCCCCACAAGCCTTCTGAAAATATCCTGATACAAGAATAGGCACAAGAATTGTTGCGCCGAACATAGCAAACATATGCTGCAAACCAAGAATAAGCATCTTGGCCGTTCCAAGCTGTCTCGCATCACGAATTGGCTCCTGTTTCTTTTGTTCCATAACAACCTCCTTAATAAATTAATGTTTTCGATAAGTAACCGAAAACATTATAGCAGTTTTTAATTATTATTTCATTATTTTTTCATTATTTTTTTATTATTTTTTACAAAAAAAAGACATCTCATTGGATGTCTTAAATAATTCATATTTAATAAGTATGTACCTTCAAAACTTCATACAAATCCGATTTGTTTTCTCCGTTATTAACCAGATTAAGCCCTCGACCTATTAGTAACAGTCAGCTCC
>OIAM01000056.1_pt1 | contig 60511 bp, 54 predicted proteins | sample 1580771 | NCBI WGS metagenome assembly OIAM01 (sample SAMEA3882538, study PRJEB24775) | human gut metagenome | biome: human-associated habitat; feature: intestine environment; material: feces | place: Netherlands | collected 2009/2010
TGCAGATTCAGATAACTGTTCAAGGCATCAGCATCAAAGTGCTTGGCACCGCTCAGGTCGAAATGTAACACAGGATGCTTCACCCAATCTTTCTCATAATCAGCAATGGCCAATCCCTCGAAAAGTTCCTTTCTTCCCTCAAAATAAGCCTGAAGGGTAGAGGCAAAGAGCGACTTTCCGAATCGCCTTGGACGACTCAGAAATATATACGACATTTTCTTTTCCCTGAAATCCACAATGTATTGGGTCTTATCTATATAGAGATAGCCATTCTCGCGGATTTTTTCAAAGGTCTGTATTCCTACAGGATATTTATTTACTATTTTTGCCATATTCTACGCACTTTACGTTTTGCGCTGCTAAGGTACGAAGAAAATCTGAATATACCAAGTTTTCTCCCTATTTTTTCCTGCAACATTCCCGTTGCAAGTAAAATCATAGCTTTTATTCGTATCTTTTTTGTAATTATATGGAAGGCTTTTGGGTCTTCAGCCCGTTCTTGAACCACATGTGAAAGTTCAAGACTTAACACTTTCTTTTGAATTTAGACGAAAGGAGTCAGATACTTACGCAGTGCAAAGATACGAATAATATTGAAAATACGCAAATTTATTTCCATGAAATATATGAAAATACGCAAATTCATATTGCAGAATTGTAGCAGTTCCCCAAAGTGGCCACAAAAATTGATTATTAATTATGTAGCAGCTCTCCAAAGTGGACACGAAAAATTGTCTCAATTGGTGTTTTTGCTCTATATTACGCTTTTAATTTAACAGCAAAAATAAATACACGGACAAATCGAATTTGTCCGTGTTATATTTTATTTACAGAAAGGGTGTCATATATATTGGCACCAATAAGGTCTGTCCATCTTTTTTAAAATCTTTCGTATATAACAGGTATCTTTTTTCGATTCTATCAGAGAACTTCAGGCAAAACTCATCTAGCGACTTGTGACTGTTATACCCTGAAGATTTCACTTCTATCGGATAAATCTTCTTGCCACGAGATAGCAAGAAATCTATCTCATAGTTCTTGTGACTCGTTGCATGGGGAAATGTGTAATAGAATAGTTTGTTTCCTGATGCGGTAAGCATTTGGGCAACGAGATTTTCATAGGCATACCCCATATCGCTACTCAGTTTATCGCTCAACAACTTTTCGTAAATAGTGTTCTCCGTATAGCCTTTATCCCAAAAAGCAAGTGTGACGAATAGCCCTGTGTCTCCAACAAACATTTTATAATAGTCTTCGTCACTATGTAATGAAAAACCAACATTGGGATCATTTGCGTGATAGGCGAAATTGACCACCATGCTGTCCTTCATGTCTGCCAAGACTCCCATGAGGTTCTTTCTGCCTGCATCATCCAATACGCTTGCTACCTGGTATCTGGCTGAATTTTTGTTTAATTCGGAAGGAATACTCTCGAATAACTTGGCAGCTCTTCCTGTTTTGTCAATTTTTCTAAAGTCGTCAAGATAAAGCTCTATGATTTCTCGCTTTACGGCATCTGTTTTACTCAGATTGTTGGTATCTAAGTACTCGTTTACGGCTTGTGGCATTCCGCCTACGAGCATATATAGACGAAGGTTGCGCATGGCTTCTCGATGCGCTGCTCCCAATGGAACTTTTGCATCGAAAAACTGCCTGAGAAGGGGAAATGTAGCAGTATCGCCCATTGCCCATCGAAATTCCTCGTAATCCATCGGATAGAGATCCAAACGTGTCTCTTCGCTTGGAATCAAAATGTTTTCTACATTCTTTTTGATGCTGATAAGAGAGCCTGTCTCTATGTAGTCGTATCTTCCGTCTGCTACTAGGTATTTGATGGCTTGCCGGGCTTGTGGGCACATTTGTACTTCATCGAAAATAATGGCAGATTTGCGTGGCTCCAAGATTACTTGGTAGATTGATTGGAGACGTAAAAATATGTAGTTCAAGTCCATGAGGTTGTCAAACAACTGTTTCACTTCCTTAGATGCTTGTGCGAAATCTATAAGGATATAGCTTTTGTATTCTTTTTCTGCAAAAGCTTTGGCTACCGTTGACTTTCCTACACGGCGTGCTCCTTTGAGCAAGAGAGCTGTGCTACCATTTCTCTCTAGCTTCCATTCGAGCATTTTGTCGTATACTTTTCTTTTAAATATTCTTTTTTTCATAACTTACTGATTTTGAATGCAAAGATACATATAAATTCCAAATCCCCCAAATGTTTTTTGTTAAAATGTTCCAAATCCCCTAAATGTTTTTACCAGAAACATTCCAAATTCCCCAAATGTTTTATATTTTATTTCCAAAAAGTGTCCTTTCTTGACAGCTCTCTTTTATTCATTAATGAGCTTGTGATGATGATAAAATTCAGCAAAATCAAGTTGAAAGTTTATTAATGAGGAGTTTTCTATAGAGGTGAAGAGTAGTTACCGTAGAATTTTGCAATTGTTAATTTCAAAGGTATATCGCAAAAGCACATCTTCAATGAAAAAAAATCAGTTACTTTGCCCTATCATTTTAATCATTATTCAAAATATTATGACAAGAGAAGAGTTAAATGCTGAAAAAAAGGAAAGGGCTGAAGCCAGAATCAATTCAGCTCTCCAAACATTTGCTGATATGATAATCGCCAGAATGGAGACTATTGAAGCGAGCAACTGGAAGAAAGGCTGGACTGATGGTGAAGCAATGATAGGACTACCTCAGAATGTTACAGGAAGAGTGTATACTGGCAGTAATGCTTTTTTGTGTCAGCTTCACACAATGAAAAAGAACTATAAGGTTCCGGTCTATTTTACCCATAAACAGATTAGAGATTTGGGAGCTCATCCGAAGAAAGGTGAGAAGAGTATACCTATTTTCAAGTGGGGACTCAGTATTTACAATCGTGAAAACGGCAAGAAAGCCACTTTGAAGGAATACGACAGCCTCCCAAAAGAAGAGCGGGATGAAAAATATAAGGTTATTCCTTATCTTAAAATCTTTAAAGAGTGGAATATTGACCAAACCAACCTGGAAGAGGTGAATAAGGAGAAATACGATGCCCTGCTGTCCAAGTTTGAGACCAAAGAGTTCAAAGACGATAAAGGTATGTACTGTAATGCCGCTATCGACCAGATGCTGGCTTCCCAATCCTGGGTCTGCCCTGTGGAATATAACCAACAGAACCCTAGTGCTCTTTACAACAAGAGCAAGGACTTGATTATAGTTCCTCGCAAAGACCAGTTTAAGATCAGTGATACGCCAGAAGAAATCTATAAGGATGGTGAAGAGTACTATTCCTCTCTTATTCACGAGATGGCACATTCCACAGGACATGAAAGCCGTTTGAACCGCTTAAACCCAGACGGAAAATTTGGCGGTTCGGAATATGCAAAGGAAGAGCTGGTTGCTGAACTTACGGCAGCCATGGTGGGCAGTGCCCTGGGCTTTGACAGCAGAATCCGTGACAACAACACCGCCTACATTAAGAGTTGGATGAGTGCTCTGAAAAAGGAGCCGAAGTTTCTACTGTCAGTCATGTCCGATGTCAATAAGGCTTCTACTATGGTAATCGAGCACATTGACGAACAGCGCGTGAAGCTGGGAGAAAAGGCTTTGCTTGAAGGTAACTTAGACGGCGAGGAAGAGCGTGAAAAGAATGAAAAGGAGATGGAAAACCTTTCCAATGAGAATCAAGAGAATGCTCAGTTAGGCAATACACAGACTTTTGCACCTTCGCAAGTTGAAACCGCCCAAAATACAGAGGCGGAACTACCAGAAGAACAGGAGGAAGTAGAGTTGAGCCAGCAGGAAAATTCCGAAGCCGAAGTAAAGGAATCAGCTATAAATGAAAATCCTGTATTTTCTGAAGAGGACACTCTTTCCGGTAAGAAATACTTCACCATCCTGATGAACAGCTTCACCGATGGCGAGCATGAAGGTCATTCAGCTTTGGAAATCAAAAGCATCTCCGAGCTAAGAGATTACTTTAAGGATAATTCTTACGTTAATAAGTGGATGAATAGTGCAAGCAATCGAGAACTCATCGAAGCTGGAGCAGACAAGCTTCCAAACCTTCGATATTCTCATCAAGAAGGCAGAACACTTCACGACATGAACAAATCCTATGATCATCTCATTTCTCAATATGCAGAAGTCAGGGCAATGCGTACCAAGTTGCTATTCAGTACTGCTGTTGAAAACAAAAAGGAAAAAATAGATATTCTGGATCATCAAATCAAGCAAATGGCTCATCGTGTTGAACAGGCGCAAGCCATCTTTAATGACTATGGAGTAAATATTAGCAAGGTTTATGGCAACAGATACTTTGAAGATGAGCATAAGTTTATTCCTAGAGCAGAATACACTGCAAGTATCTCTCAGGGGCAAGCAGTAACTTCTGAAAGATCAAATGACGAGAGTTATTGTTACTCTTTTGCCCGGTTCGAGTCTTCTGAGCGCACCAAGGCATTTGATAGTTATCGTGAAAGCGGTGACCATGAAGCACTGCTTCATCTGGCAGAAATCATGGATGTGAACAACCTCATTGAATTGAATAAAGTGCGAAAGAATGCACCAAAAACTTCTGATGACAAAGTTCTTGTTGAAAACAGTGCTTATGCTGTAACCTATAACCAGCAGAATAGTACATACGATCTTTTGCGCAAAATTGAAAAGGAAAAGGTTCTGGAACTGATTGGCGACATCAACGACAACGATGAAATCAAAGCATCTTCTGATGACGTGCAGAAGTTGGCTTACGAGGATGCAGCTCAGCAGATGGCAGAGTTTGCAGAGCATGAGCCACGTTTTCTGACCATGCCAAACAGAGAAGTACTAGACTTTCAGTATAACGCAGAAAGCAACCAGATAGAAGTTGGCAAGATGACCTCTGAAGGCATGGACTTACAGTATACATTCGACTACGATTTGTCGAGCAGTCCGGAGCATAATCTGTCCATTGCCCATGATGACCTTGCTGGTCTGGATGAATTTCGGATGCTGAGCGAAGAAGAGATTGAACAGAGAGAAAAGACAGCTCTCAGATGGCGAATCACAGACAATAAGCTGGAGATGCCGTCGGGAGATGTCCTTACGGTGGAGTATGACAAAGAGAAAGATACACTCAACGTAGCCTATACTACCGAGGACGGAAAGCCGGAAATTTATAGTACAAAGTATAATCACGAAGGAAGCACTACGAAAAATGTGGGCGACCTTTGGCAAAATTTCGCAAACATGAAGCAATATCAATCAACCAAAGAGGCTTCCCCTGAAAAAGAAAACAAGGAAAAAGCTTCTGTCACCCAGGAGAAGAAGGGTGATGTTTATTATTATTCATACGCCTACTTGCAATCAACAGATGATACGCAGGAATTTGACGATTTGCAGAAGAAGGGCGATTACAAGCAGATTCTTCAGCAAGCCCAGATGTATGACCAGGGCGATGCGATGGAGCAGAGTAAGACCTTCAAAAATGCCAAAAAGTATGGCAGTGATGATATCCTCGATGAGGATGACCATTATGCAGTGGTTTACAATAATGGAAATGGAGGAACCTATGAACTCATGCGTAAGGAGACAAAAGAAGAGGTTCTTGACAATATTGACCGCTATGGTTTAGAACAGGATGCCTCTGAGGATGTTAAAAAGGTAGCCTATGAGAGTGTTGCCAAGCAGTTTTCCGAGATCAAGGCTCAGCTACCAGCTTTCACCATGCCTAACAATGATGTCCTCTACTTCCAGTATAACCAGGAGAAAAATCAGGTAGAAGTGGGGCATGTTACCAATATAGGTTTGATGAAAGAATATACTTTCGACTATGATGTCAATCAGACACTTGATGCCAATCTGGAAACCATCAATGAAAGCCTCCAGGAGAATGAGGAATACCAGGCTATAGAAGAAGACGAGGAAGAAGCCGAGTCTCTGGACGAAGACAACCAGGTAGATGTTCCTCGTGAAGACAGCAATATCGAGACTGATGTTGCAGGTTTGGCAAATCAGTTTGCAGCTGAAGGTATGCCGATGGAGGAGGCAGAACAGAAAGCCAAGTCCATTGCCGAGGAACAGCAGCACCAGGAGTATCATGATGAAGAGAAGCAGAAGGATGCCGAGCAGAAACGACAGCAGAAGAAGCAAGAGGAGCAGGCAAAGAAAGAAGAGGAGAAAAAGCCAGTAAACCATGCAGCCCTGCTCTTTGCTGCCCTCGGTCTTGCTTCCGAGAAAAATGGAGTCTGGATGAACCGTGCCCAGCGTCAGCCGGCTGAGTTTATCCATTCCCATACCCCTGTTACTGCCTATAACAGCATCATGATGACGCTCAACACAGATGCCAACAAGTATAAGACCAACGTCTATACTTTCTATAAATCGGCAGCAGAAAATAATTTGCCGGTAAAAAGAAATGAGGAGAGTTTGAGATTTAATTGGGTAAACTGGGACTACCAGAACGTGATGAACCATGATGATATCATCACCCAGAAGAAATACGACACGCTCTCTGATGAAGAGAAGAGTTTCTATGCCAAACATGCATCAAGAGTGGTGGAACATATCTATAATGTCGACCAGACCATTATGAATGCTAAGGATCACGAAGCCTATGGCAATTTGGTGAAGACAAAGGGCGCTCCATTCGTGAAGGCAGAAGAGAAAACTATATCAGTGTTACAGCAGTATAACGACTATCAGAAAAAATATCCTGATATGGTGATTCCGGTCAAGAGGAGAGATTCCTATGAAATCTATGGGGAAAAAGCCTCAGAAGTGGCTAAAATTCTCAACTTAGAAGTTGAAAAAAAGAAGATGGATGGAAAGGAAGTGGCTTTTATCTCCTTCCCTCGCCAGCATCTTGACACGTATCTTCCTAAAATTATCCGGGCAGGTAATCGCGTAGCCTTCTTTGATAGTCCGAAGGAAAAAAAGGTAAGCGTTCCTGTGCAGGATCATACTGCCATTCTGAACAAAGCCTACTCCACCGCCAAGGCTGTTGCCGACCAGAGCGGCATGAAGTATGAACGTAAAATGGTTGTCCAGGATGCCAAATACGAAAAGGAGGATGACAAAATCGTTGTCAGTGGCATGAGTGAGAAAACAGCCGATGAGAATCATGCCACCCTGTATAAGGCAAATGATATCTACCGGGCTGTAGTTGCCGCTGTAGGCTCAGAAAACCGTCTTGACCGTTCCGGCAGAAACAGTTTCCTTCCGGAAGACGATGCCAAGCATGAGAAGTTGGTACAGGAGTTGGCTGCAGGAGTGCTGATGACACGACAAGGACTTCCAGCCATCCTTTCCAAGGAAAGTGAAAAACTGGTTCCTTACTGGCAGCGAGAACTGACAGAGAATCCGAAGATGTTGGGAGTGTTAGAGCGTGATGTGAACAATGCGGTAGAAACCATCGATAGCATCCTTGCAAAGCGAGAGGTGGACTATAAGAAAATCCGTGGACAGATGCCGGGAAAAATTCTCACCGAGAATCCTGAGCGTTTCAGCGTCAGTTCCTCTTTGGCAAAGCTTCCATCTATGGAAACCAAGGAAATGGTTGTTGTATTGGATAAGAAACATAAAACAGCAGATATCATCCTGCCAGCTGGAGCTTCCCTTCAGGTAAACAATGAAGTACCGGGAATGAGCAAGAAGAGAATCCTTACTGCCCTCGGTAAAATGGGAGTAAAGGAAGTGAGCTTCTATAATGCCGGTGGTGGATTGAGCCTTCATGAGCCAAACGACTATTACAAGGGCAAAGAGGTGACTGTCAGTAAACTGAAACAATATGAATTGCTCACCCAACAAACAGTTGACTTGAAGGACAAGCTTGCTCCAAAGAAGGAAGTAAAGATTACCACTTTCGAGGCTTTGCCGGACGATATGGGACGCTATGCTTTCTTTATCAAGGCTGAAAACGAGCCGTCCTTTGCCGTATATCCAAACAAAGAGCATGTCAACCAGTTCTATTCCACCTTGAAGAGTGAGAACAGGGTAGTTGTTCACAACGCTCTGGCTAAGAAGTATTACGAGCTGGGAACCAAGCATCCGGATGCCAGGGTGGATGTCATAACCCCTAGAAAGGTAGATATCGGCGATGCCAAGATTGAGCGTATCTGTATTACGGCAAAACGCTATGACCCGAAGCAACACATTATCTTTGCCACCGTGAATGAAGAACGTATGCATGCACCGGTTTCCAAGGCACAGTGGAACAAAATGTGGCTTTCTGAAGATATGAGTGACTATAAGCAACGCCTGGCAGCCGTTATCTTTGAGCCTTTCATCAAGAAAGAAGTGAAGAATGATGTCCAGCAACAAGCCTCTGTGAAAACAGAAGAAACAGTAAAGCAGGACTCCCCTGCCCCAGAACAGGAGCAGGAAGAACAGGTAGAACAAACTTCCCATAGGGGGCGAGGAATACATTAATATATAAGAGTGCGCCTTCCGGCACACTCTTTAAACGCTAAAGAAGAATGTCACAACAGAACTTTTATGAGAAATATGCCCAGTTGGCAATAGACCAGCAGATTAAATACGGCATTCCTGCCTCTATCACCCTGCAGCAGATGGCATTGGAAAGCGGTCATGGCAAATCCGACCTGGCAGCCAACTACAATAATTATTTCGGTGTGAAAGCCGGTAGCAGCTGGAAAGGTCCCACCGTCATGAAGGTGGATGACCACAGTTATCCGGAAGCATTCAGGGTTTATGGCAGTGTAGAGGAGAGCGTGGAGAACCATTCTAAAGTACTGATGGCTTCACGTTACAGAAACTGTTTCAAATACTCTTCTACCGACTATCAGAACTGGGCTGTCCAAATCAGGGCAGCCGGTTATGCCTCAGACAAGACCTATGCCCAGAAGCTCATCAAGCTTATCGGTGAGAACCAGTTATACAAATATGACCAGATGGCATTGGAGCAAGCCCGGCAGCAAGGCGTAGAGATTGGATATATGAGGAACGGCAAAGCCCCTTCCACTCCAACCTCTACCCCTTCCAAGCAGTTGCTGAATCCTCTTCAGGGAAATTGGGCATTGCCGATAGACCTAGCCCAAGTGAAGGTAACAGGACAGTTCCATGAAACACGTACTGGTCATCTGCATGGTGGACTGGATCTGTCAACCCAGGGAAAGTATTTCCCGGTGGCTGCAACGGAAGATAATGGAAAAGTGGTTGCCGTCCAACATAATAATGGTGCTGCCGGCAATATGGTAACGGTGGAATATAACCGACAGGATGGTACCAACATACGTGCTACCTATATGCATCTGAGCCAGATAGACGTGAAGAAGGGAGATATCGTGAATGCCGGTCAGCAGTTGGGCATATCAGGAAATACAGGAAGAAGTAGCGGACCCCATCTGCATTTTGAAACCAGTGTCCAGAATCAGAATGGAGAGTGGGAGAAGTTCGATCCGAAGAACTATCTAGCAGAGATGGAGGTAAGAAGCGGCATCACCACTTCACTGGATAGAAACGGCAAAGACTATCTTACAGAAGCACGTAACAGTATGGCATTGAATAATCAGCCTTCACAGCAGACGAACCAACTGCAAGACAGCAATATGGCACTTCTGGCTTCCATCACTAATTCCAACGACCCTACGGAATGGTTGAGCTATATGATGCAGCAGAATGGTGAAACGCCAGGTAGCGGTCAGGATATCATCTCCAGCCTGATTTCTTCCCTTTTCTCTGCCGCTCTCACTCTGGGCTTGAAGATGAGAAGCGAAGAACAAGCCGAAGCCGAAGAACTGGCTCTCAGCAAAGCGGCAAAGGTAGAAGAGACAGAAGAAAACAATGTAGTGAAGATGAGCCGAAGCGACGTACAGAAAATACAGGCAAATGCCAGTATGATGTTCGATGCAGAAAGTCCAGAACAGGGTCAGCAGCAGAGCCAGCGTCTTGCTTAACAGAAAATTTATTCGATAACAAATAAACAAAAAATTATGATCAAGTGTAATGTAACAACCTGTGGAGTGATTACCAGTTCCGCAGAAGAGAAAACAAGTAAGGAAGGTGAAAAGTTCATTTCATTTTCCATGATGATACCTTTTGAAGGTAAGGACGGAACAGTAAAGGAGCAGTATATCTCTGTTTCAGCACCAGGTGATGCCCAAAGTGCAGCCAACTATTCTGCCGGAAGAAGAGTAACCGTTTCCGGTGTGCTTCATATCAGAAAGCACGACAGCAGCACCTATTTGAATCTCCGTACAGACGCAAATATTGAGTTCAATGAGTCCACCACGCCAGACCGCCTTGTGGGCAGTATGGAGTTCAGAGGCAAGATTTCGAAGAAAGGTATCAAGGATTTCAACAGCAAGAAGGGTAAGTCTATGCAGTCATTCTCAGCCTTCTCTTCTGATAAAAATGGCGAGAACTATGAGTTTACCTGGGTAAGTTTCATCAACCTCTCTCCTATCCATGAAGCGTATCTGGCAGCAGATAAATATGTAGAGGTACATGGCGATCTCCAGCTAGACGTGTTCAAGGGAGAGTTGCAACTGGAATGCAAGGTAAAGAGCATAGCACCTTGGGAACTGAATAAGACGGCAGAAGCAAATGCAGAGCAGCAGCCATCTTAAACACTCCCTACTCCGTGTATTTTATGTGTTTGCAGTATTGGCAGTAGGTGTTTTAGGCATCTTGCATCTGCTGTTCAGGCATCACAAGTAATCATTCAAAGAGAGATAGCATGAAACTTTCAGGCTATTTCTCTTTACTTATGAAAATTATGGAAAAGGAAAAACAAAATTTGGTAAGCCGTTTCCTGCAGGGATGGGGACAGCTTTTTGGTGGCAGTAAAAATGCGCCGCAGCCCAAACCATTCCCTGGAGACCGTTTCTTCTACCCAGAGGAATTAGCGTATCTTTCAAAGACAGGCGAGCCTCTTTCCCAAATAGAAAAATGGGCGGTAGAAGCTGGCAAAAAGGCTTACATAGAAAGCTTTGGCTCTACAGCAAGACCCGGTTTCAATCATGTGCAGTGGCAAGGCGGCATCATGAGCAGCTATGTCAAGGGGCTTCCGGTAGCAGACAATGAAACCGAACAGGTAGCTAAATTGAAGGAGTTGAAGGCACAGAACTATATCCTGCCGGACAAACAGTTGGATATTATCAGAAAGTATGAGGCAAGAGACATTCTTGACAGATACTTCAAGACCAACAATGGGAATATCTACCATGTAGAAGGTTTAGAGACTGGCGATAAAGAAGAGCCAACACTCTCATTGATAAAATATACTCTAGATGATATCTTCGGGAAGAAAGAGAGCATCAACTTTGAAAAGTTCAAAAACGATATTCAGACTGTCTTTCATCCTTTATCCAGTAGAGAAGAAGCTGCTTTTAATGATAGGCTTGCGGATGCCAGGGAAGCTAAAATTCAGTATGATATGATCGGACGTACCGTCTTTGAATCTCCGATAGCTATCACAGAAGGGAAAATACCTATTGAGCAGCAGAAGGCGTATGGATTGGAAAATGGCATGTTCATACCTAAATCATGGGAAATCCTTTATGGTGGAACCAAAATTGTTGTTAAGGGACAATCTGACACTAATGAGGATAAAACCCTAACCATCGACTATATGAATGCCTGCAACTATAAGGCATTACTGGATGTAATATATGATGGCGTGTACAGACAGCGTGACAGCAAACTGTCTGCAGCTCTGGTTGAAACATTGGGAAACAAACTTCCCAATGGAGAAGCCTTCTACAAGACACCTCGTAGTATTGCCCTATTCCATACAGACAAGGGTGTTGACATTGACAGCATACTGGTGGATAAGCAAGGGGAAATGTTTGCCCTGTCAAGCAATCATCATGTAGAACTCAGCCAGGATGATCTTCAGAAGATGAAGAACAGCCTTGTTATCAATGGTATCATTGAGCAAAAGGAATTAGAGAAGGAACTTATTGTTCCCTTGATGAAAGATTATGTGGAATCCCTGACCATAGCAGATGACATCCATTCCGGTAATATCGATAAACTTCCTGCCAATACAAGAATCAAGAGCCTTTGCAGACAAGAATGGCAGTTAGAACAGGCGTATAATCAATATGCAAATCATCCGGCAGATGAAGACTTTGCCAACCAGTATAAGGCAGAATGGAATGCTGCATCTCTCATCTATACTCTTGAACTGAAACGCCTGGTGGATGCCTATAGAATCAATCCCGGAAAGATTGATTTGGAGAAGAAGGCACGCTTTGACCGTTTGCACAAGCTTCTTCATTTTACCCCAAAGCCATTAAGAATGGAACAGAATCATTCCTTGGACGCTAGTAACAATAAGGTAGCTAAGGAAGAACAACGTCCAGCTAATGATGAACAGTTAAAAAGCAAGAAGGAAGTTGAAACACATATCCACCCTGCTGAGACTCCTGCTGCAGTTGCCGAAGAAAAGGTTAATATTGAAGACACAGAAGTTTCTGATTCAGAGGGATATGGTCGTTGGCATACTCCAGATATAAAGCAAAGAGAAGTCTATCTCCAATATGGTAAGCTGCTGGCAGAGAAACTGGCTTTGCAGCAAACCTACGAGAAGCTTCCTCTTACCAACAACAGAAGGAGTCTGCCAACCACCCTTGATAAAAAAGAGTATCAGGGAATCCATGCCTTTGTTCTTGCCCTCAACACGGAGAAGAACGGCTTCTTTATGCCGGTATACCTGACAGAAGAGGACTTGAAGAGTAAGAAACTCCTTGTCAAAAAGGACGCCAGCAGCTTTCCTCTCATCGAGAAGCGTGGAATCGTGAACGTCTATAATATAGAACAGACCAACTATGCCTTCCGCTATCCGCAGGAGTATGCTTCCCTGAAGAACGAGCTGCTTTCCGAGGAACAGGAGAATCAGAAGGAAAACCGGCTCCCTCGTCTGTTGCAGCCTGATAGATGGAGTTCTGCTATTGTCCAGGACGGTAAGCCAAACCTGGCATCCTACAACAGCAAAGAGGATGTCATTCATATTGGCAGCCAGGACCAGTATGATAAGGAAGATGATTTCTATAGAGATTTGGCAGAAGGACTCATCCGCAGTACAAGACAGAAAGAAGCCCGGAATACCAAATACAATGCTTTGGTAAAGGAAGAGCTGATTTCCCTTGTAGGAGCCAATATGCTCGGACAGGAAAACCGTTTCAACGTTACCGTTCCACAGCAGAGTGCTATCTGGAAGAAGAGACTGCGCAATGACCCGGATTATGCAAGAGATGTTTTGGTCTCAGCAAGTATCTCACAGGCATTGGTAGAATCACGCATATCAGGTATAAAACCACAGCTAGGTAATGAGATCGATATGCGCTCAGCCACGCCCATCAATATCGACTCCGATGGAAATGGAATAGTGGATAGCCAGGAAAATCTTGTTGCAGATCAGAAACAGGGCAGCAATGAAAACCAGGAACAGCAGGCTGAAGATTCCGCCAGCCACCATGTCAGGCATGGCAGACGATAAGTAAAAAGATAAGGTGGGGAAAATCCTCACCTTAGCATATAATTTAACACAATAAACAGTTATGAAAACATTAATTAGTAAGACATTTATTTTGTATTTGTTTTGTCTATGTATTACATCATGCAAGTCAATTTGTTATCAGGTTTACGATGTTGACTATGATGATAACATGAAACTACAAGACAGTTGTATCGTATATGAAAATGAAGATTGTAAGGTAATGTATAATCTTTGGTCGGAAAATGGACTTGTGAAGTTTGCCATTTTCAATAAGACTAACAGTGATATCTTTGTGGATATGACACAGAGTATCTTTTCATTGAACGAACTGGCAAATGAATATTATAAGAGTCGTACATGGTATAAAAACATAAGTTCCTGCCAAACTACAATCACAGCTAATACAATGGGAAGTGGTCTGTGGGGAAACAGAATGTATCTATGTAATGTAGATGGTGTTGGAGTTTCTAGCGGTATATCCATGAAAGAAAATGAAATTGAGTGTGTTCCATCTAAAAAATATAAATTATTCGGTGTCTACTCGGTGTCTCCATCTTTGATGAGCACACATGATTATGATAAGGATTATCCAACAAAGACCATCCTATTAGGTTCATACACGAGATATAACTCGCCCTATACATTCACCAATCGCATCGTTTACGGATTTTCCAAAGATGAAGCTGTAAAAAAGCATATCGAAAATGAATTCTGGGTAAGCAACATAACCAATTATCCAGAGAAGGAAGCTGTAGAATATATAAAAGTGGAAAAGCCAGGTTATCGTGTGCCATCTTATACAAAAATCAAACGCTTGAAAATAGGCATGCCGAACAAGTTTTATGTCGTAAATAAATATGAACGGAAAACTTTACTAGAATAGTGTTTTATATAAAAAGGTGAGGGAGACCTCACCTTATGACAAAAACCACAAAACTATTTACCTAGTTTCTAAACGAGAAAACTGATATTTCGCAATGAACCATCTTCCCAGACAACCCATTGCTTTCCCAAAAATATAATTGACATTTTTCAAAAAACTAAAACAATTAAACCATGCTGCAAAGTTACCCATATTTTCAGTAAAACAAGGGCATGATTTCGATATATCTTTGAAATTAACGTTTTCAAAACCTCAATAATTTTCGTGAGGGGTGTGGAGAAAGTTCGGAAACAGACATAATTGGTTCGGAAAGAGGTTCGGAAAGAAAAACAAAAAGTTCGCAAAGAAGTATGGAAACAAAGGATTGCTCATCATATCTGCTGTTATTTGCATCACCGCACGTCTGATAGCAATTTCAATCTTTTCTATCTCATTGAACATGAGTAGTCTCAGTTTCTTATCAAAACGATAAAGCATCATCACTTTCTTGAAGGATGAACCTTCCTTGTATAAATGTGCTGTCTTGGGCATTTTCAACAAAGGATACATATAAGCAGACAATCTGTAATAACCAATATTGTCAAGGTACTGTATGGCTTTGTTTCTATCAAAAATCTGTAAACCTCGTGAATCAAGCAAATTAACGAGATTTTCTGAAGATTCAAACCGTTTTGTAAAGGGGTATAAGATTTGCCATGTTCAAATGTGTATAAACAAAAAAACGCCTCGCACGATTTGAGCATTGTTAAGAGGCTTGGCGAGGACTGACGCTGCAAAGATACGAATAATTATTGAAATCACAAACTTTTTAACAAGAAAATTCACAAAAAGTGGATTACTTTGATATATTTAATTATGTTAAATCTCTCCTTAAAATCATACTTTGCGCTTGCAAAACTAGTTGGAAGAGTAAGGCAAATCAATTAAAACATTAACATAATGTTCCCTTACCTTCAAGAGATAAGGGAACTCGAAATAAACATATATTATAATAAAAAGAGGATTATTACCCCAAAATATCAATCGTGGCATTGGAAATCAGCGTTTCCATGTTCTGTAATGTTGGTGAAGCCAGCTTGAAAGATGTGCCACCGATGGACCCGCAAATGAAATCTATTGCCAACCACCATTTCTCAACAGTAACGTCATCAGTATCTGTTTCTTCCGCACAAAGATGCCTGTCATCAGAAGTTGGATTTTTGTATCTCCACAAAGCAATTTTTGCTGCAGTGGTATTGTCAGCAAGAAGAGAATTGGTCATTTCGACATCTTGCTTCCAATTTTCGTAAACTTCTATCGAGCTTTGAGAAATAGCAGGAGTAGCCTCTTCTTCCATTTCATTCTCCTCTTCCATTTCCAACATCGCAACGCAATCATCTTCATCCAGGTATCTGGAGGCAGACTCTTCACTGTCTTCCAGACCATGGTCTTGAAGATAACTGTTGTAAGCATCCAACATTTCCTGAGAATGATGCTTTACATACTGCTGATCTGTTATCTGATGAGAGAAGTAAAGTTCATTGATTTCTTCTTCTCCTAAAAAACCATTTAATTCCATATTTTACAATTTTAATTAAACATGCATGCCTTTACCTGCTTTCACCTTCTGTAAGATAGCATCCTGTTCTACACACATTTCCTCGGTATATTCATCTTCCGGAACATAGGAAAGCATACCTTTGTCTTCTCTTGTCCAACAGCCATATATACCAAAGTTGTATTTGTCAAACGCCAAAATACCATCACGCTCTTTCTGCCAAGCCTGAGCATCCCCATTGACACTGAGAATACCAGTTTCCTCGTTAAGGTCAATTCCAATAGAAAGCATCTGATCATCTTTCTCCAGTGTAACTACCTCTCCATTTTCAAGTTTCAGAATATGATCCTCGTCCATACCCATATTGTTGGCAAGCAGCGACAGGTTATTGTCAACAAGATTACTCTTCACAGAAATAATGGAGTTGGTTGCACTATCGAGCTGTACATAGTTCCAGCTGTTGTCGGATGGAAGTATAACTTTGAGAACCTTACCCCTTTCCAAAGCCTCTTTCTGTTTCCCGGGAAAATATTCCAGATTGCCCTGGTTCTTAACTGGCAAGAACATCGGATGAACCTGTTCACCCTCTTTGATCAAGCGGATGCGAGCAAAATCCTTGTGAATGACACCATCCCCATCAACTTGCTCTATAGGAAGCAAAGGTGTACGCATGCCCCCCAACAGCTTATTCATGATAGGCTCAGGAAGGTCATCTATCATTTCCTGAGTAAGCCCGAACTTCCTCAACTCCTCGTAAGGAATTTCATTTTCTTCAATTCTTTGTATATTCATATAGTCCAATATTTAAAATTTTTGGCAAAGATACAAAATAGCTAATTGCTGAACATTCAAAATTCAATATACCTTTGAAATTAACAATTTTAAAAGCCATAAGCATTTTCCCAAACACCCTTTCCAAAACCACCGAAGGGTTTTGCAAACGTTAATTTCAAAGGTATATCGTGTTTAAATATAAGGTGTAGATGAAAAGCATTACTTTTGCATTTTGAATATAAGATACAAAAAGTAACAGACAATGATCAGATATGTAATACTATCATTATGCCTTCTATGCTTCATGCCCAAAAGCATGGCACAGGGAAAGAAAGAATCCAGGGAATACTGGATAGATAAGTATCTCAGCGTCAGTTTTCCTCTGCAAAATATCAAGGTTAATTCCTTCTATGGAAGCAGAGTCGATCCTTTCACTGGAAAATGCAAACAGCATAAAGGCTTGGATTTAAGAGCCCGGTACGAAGAAGTACTGTCTATGTTTGATGGCAGCGTGAAGAGTACCGGCTATGACAAGGGTTCGGGAAAGTATGTCGTTCTACAGCATGGCAACTGGACTATCAGCTATTGCCATCTATCAGAGATTTGGGTAACATCCCAGCAAAAACTCCTGGCAGGAGATCCTGTTGGCATTAGCGGAACCACCGGAAGAAGTACCGGACCCCATCTTCATATCAGTTGCAGGTTGAAAGGACAACTGGAAGACCCCTACAATCTACTGCTGTATGTAAGAGAAACGAAAGCCAGGGCTATCAAAGCCCTCAGAGTAGAGGGAAACAACCTATTTACTCCAGCTGAGTTCATAGAACACTATGCGGCAGCAGCAATGCAGCAACAGCGAAAATATGGCATTCCATCTTCCGTTATCCTAGCTCAGATGGCACTTGAAAGCAAGTGGGGAAACAGCAACCTGGCACAGGTGGGCTATAACTTCTTCGGTATCAAAGCCAACCAGAACTGGCTGAACAGCGGTCTCCCCTATAGCATTCACGATGATGACCGCCCCAATGAGAAGTTCTGCAACTTCCTGTCACCGGAAGAAAGCATCGAATATCACTCTCGCCTGCTGATGAGTGATAGATATGCAAGGTGCTGGAGATATAAGCCCACCGACTACCACAACTGGCTCTTGTCTATCAAGGCAGCCGGTTATGCCACACGCAAGGATTATGTAAAGGTGTGCGAGCGTATCATCCGGCAGCATAAACTGTATCTCTATGACCAGCAAGCAGAAAGAATGTGAATACAACAAAAGAAAATAAAACAATAAAAGATAAAGAAATGAAGAAATTAACGTTTTTATTGGCAACCTTCCTCATGGCAAGCTATGCCAATGCACAAGTAGTTTTCGGAGAGAATGAAAAGGAGTATGTAAAAAGTACCTCATTCTCCAGTGGTAGACAGCCAAAGAAAGATGCAAAGCCTTATCTTTCGGGACAGGAGAAGTTCAAACTCTCAGCCGTTGGCGACAACTGGTTTGGCAGCTTAAAGGCAGGCATGTCAACTTTCACCGGTGCTCCTGTAGGATGTACCGATTTCTTTGGTCATACACGCCCAACGATGCTTGTCAGTTTCGGTAAATGGCATTCACGTTTCTTTGGAACCCGGTTGGTTTATCAGGGTTTCACCTTCACCAATGCCGAGAACAATGCTATGAACTATCAGAACTATCATGGAGATCTGATGCTGAATCTCTCCAGTTTCGTGCGTAGCAGCTACAATCCTCTTCCAAGATGGGATTTCGCTCTCTATTTGGGAGCTGGTGCTATCAAGAACACCACCATTCATAACGCACCTTTTGCCGTCAGTCATGGTTTTCTTTGCAGCTACCGAGCAACCAAGCGCCTCCATGTAACAGCCGAGATGGGTGGAACCAGTACCTTTCAGAGGTTTGACGGCATAGGCAAGGACAAGCATTTTGGCGACAATATCCTTCACGCATCCCTGGGTGTTACCATCGGTATCGGCAAACAGGGCTTTGACCGAAAGCCGGTTCTTGAAGTGTTGGGTGATGACGGTAATCAAACCAGTCTTCTGTATGACGCCAGCCAATTCCCTAAAAATGATTTTGAAGGACTTAAGAGTTTGAAGGAAAGAATGAGCAAGGAAGACAATGGCTCTTTGGCATCTACCGGTATTCAACTGGATGCCCCGATTCTGTTCTTCTTCAAGATCAATACCACCACCCTCATCGACAAGCAGCAGCTGGTGAACATTAAGGAGATTGCAAAAGCCGTAAATGAAAACGATCTTCGAATCAACATCTATGGAGCCGCCGACAGCAAGACCGGAACACCGAAGCACAACCAGAAGCTCAGTGTTCGCAGAGCCAAATATATTGCCAAACTGTTGATGAAGGCAGGTGTTGACAAGAGTAAGATGCGTGGTTTCAGCAAGGGCGGTATCAATATCTACAAGCCATATACCGCAAACCGCCATACATGCGTCATTGTCTATAAGGAACAGCAGTAACATTTAAAGCAAATTGTCATGACTATCATACGTAAAAATACCAATCCACGGGCAACCGACGTTGCTCCCCAGCTTCAAAGTGTATTGCATGCCAATGGTATGCAAGCCCATATCTCATTGTCAGAGACTGGCACCTACCAGCTCGTAACCCTCTCACACAACTCTTCCCAACCTCGTTATTATGACCTGAGCGAGAAGCAGTTGGATGCCTTAGTCAATGGTGGCACGAATGCCTGGAACAAAAACGCATACAACACCTTTGTTTCCATTGTGAAAGACGATTATTATATTCCTGGTTCCTGGGTGGCAGCCAAAAATGCCAATTCTCCGGTAAATCACGGTTTGTGGGGACACACTATCATGGATGGAGAATACGGCTACCGAGACCCACGATTTCGTCCGTTTGCTGGTCCGGGATTTGGAAAATTTGACAATTCACTTCTTGGCTTCCTCTTCGGTGGTGACAGATATCACATCAGAAGAGTTGAGGGGAGACCTTACTTTGCTAACAGCGCACCTGTTGTGATAGAACGTCCTGATGGCAGACTGAAACCCGGTGAGCTGAAATCGGGCAGTTATGGTTTCTATGATAAGGGAAATCAGAAAAAGGATGCTCTCTCCAATCTAGAAGTGGATGTCAAGCCTAGGGTTCTGGAGCGACCAAAAGGCAAAGCCTTGCCTCTGAAGGACTATATCAATGGTTACAGTACCCTTCTGACCTTTAGCGGTGCAGGTTTTGCAGAGGTACTTTCATCCCATGGTATTGTGGTTGATAAAGACAAGAAGACCCTCACCATCAAGTCAGACGGCGTAAACAAAAATCTGGAATATACTCTTACCGACGAAGAACTCAATACCATACTGAATGATAAGTTGAGATTTACAGATACCAGAGGCAAGAAAAAGCATGTTCACAACAAGAATGCCCCTAACATCAGTGAGCGTCTTGATGTTATCAATAAGGTTATCGCAAATGACTTTGCCGACAAGATAACAGTTGACCATCTTCAAAGCAAAGACTATATCAACATCAAGTTGAAGCCGGAAGCAGCAGCTTCGCTTGGTCTGCTAGAAACACAGGCTAATGCATATAACAAGAATATTGATACTTTGGACCTTGATATGAGGGAAATGCGCCAGGACTACAGGACTGGCTTTGTAGACAAGTGGAACTCTATTGGTGTTGTGGACGGACGAACCCTTTCAGAGGATAACGGTTTCTATCTTCCTATGAATAAAGGAAGAAGAGTTGCCGTTGGTGAGATACAAGCCTACCCTACCAATGATGGTACCAAGACATCTTATCGCATGACAGCAGTCATCAACAATCAGGTGATGAGTCATGAAATTTCCAAGGATGATTATATCAAGTTCATCAACTATGATAACGAACACCGTTTGCAGCTCTTTGACAAGGTTTTCGATGAAGTGAAAATTAAGAGTGCATCCAACGGCAAGTTGGAAGACAATACTCGTTCATCATATCTTGACGAAGCAAAAGATGTTGTCAGACTTGAAGGTGATTACAGCCTGGTAAGCAGCAAAAGTTCCGCAGCCATTACCGGTGCTATGGCATGGAAGGATAATATCTCAGGCGATTATACCATCAATGTGAGAACCAACAAGGATGCCGGTATGTGGTCTTTCAAGATTATGGAAGATCAGTATACAAAGTTCAAGTACGCAACTAATGAGGAGCGTGCCCAACTGCTTACCTCCCTGCTTCCTCTTACAGATGAAAATAAGGAGAAGATGAAGGTCGTAGAATCAGCTTCTTTGTATAGAGGTGGCTATGTAAAAGGACAGAATGCAAATGTTTCAGCATCCTTGGAGAAGGTCTTGCAGGATTTGGAGAAAGCCGGAATAGGCTATAAAATCGTCAATAACCGTGACCTTCCGGAGCAGGAACGCTTTCGGGTCCTTAAAGAAAGTGTACAGAAGTTGCAGGAAAAAGCCAACAAGTCCGGAGCCAAGATAGCCATCCCTTCCGATTCAGAACTTTGGCAAATGATTAAGGAGCATCCTCACACGCAGGTTCCTGACCAGCAGCAGGAATCAAAGTTGAAGTCAGCAGAGCAAAAGCAGTACAATCTTAACGACCTTCGAGAGCAGACTAAGATCAACCTTCTTGGCGATGCCTACGTGAATGGAGAGTCCCTTGAAAATCTGAAAGCCAGCAAAAAGTGGACTCGAAGCGGCGAACATGGACGTGATACTCAGGTAGGAGATATCGTAGTGGAGAAACTGAAGGATGCCAAAGGACAGGAAATAGAAGGCAAATACAAGATGACAGCTGTCATCGATGGCAATGTCTTCTCCCATGAAATTACGGAAAAGCAATACAACAAGTTTATGACCGTAAACAACCTCCAGCGAATGAAGCTCTTTGACAAGATCTTTCCAGAGGTCGAAATGAAGACGAAGCCAGAAAACCGCTTCAACCTTGGAGCAGCCCTTCTTGCTGCCGTAACAACAGGCGTGGGAGTCATGGCAATTGCATCAGAGCCTCGTCCGCATCACAGTCCTGTGGTGTTTGAAAGCGGACCAGTTTTCTCAAAGCCTGGTGTTGTTTCTGCTGCTGAAGTTTCAGCATCCATTTACGAGTCTATGAACAATGGGCCAGCACCATCAGAAGGTTATGGCTTAGGAAGATAACAGATTTCATTTCTAACAGAAAAGATATATGAACGATACAGTACATATCTTTAGAACAGTAACGTTACGTCCTCATTGGTTTCAGTATGTCATCAATGAGTTCGTAGCGTTGTGTTTCTTTTTTGGCAGCATCTGGGTATGGGAATTTTGCAGTTTCCAATACCACGAGTTGGCAAAATACGTTGGCATAGCTTTATTCCTCTATCTGCTGTTCAAATTGATATATCTGGCAAGGATGGAATATGTGATAACAGGGGAACAGATTATCATCATGCATGGTGTTCTGTCTCATTCAACCGATTACGTCGAGTTGTACAGAGTAGTAGACTACCAGCAGCACAGAAGTCTCCCGCAGCAGATTTTCGGACTGAAGACCGTAACCATCTTCTCTGGTGACCGGAATAATTCGAAGCTGGATATGATAGGCATTAAAGCCAACAACAATATTGTTGCCGACATAAGGATGAGAGTAGAATTTAATAAACGACACAAGAGTATCTATGAGATTACAAACAGAAATTAGGAGAACATGTTTTTCTCTGTTATTTTTTTTAGGTGCAGTTTCATGCTTCGGACAAAGCGTCACCCAATCCAATCCTCTGGAATATGCAGCTATCGGTGAGGGAGAATCACGCATCAATGAAATCATCGGTAAGCAGAATGATATATTGGACACTTTAAGCGTGCTTCATGGTGGAATTGTTGTTGCAGAAACAAAAATGAAAAAGTGGGAGCAGAAGTATAACAGCTATCTGAAAACAACCCAAGGGTATGCAGATGCCATCAAAGCTGGTTGTACCCTCTATATGCAAGGCATGCAGACGCTTACAGCCTTATGGGAAATCAATACAGCCTGTAAGATCAATCCGCAAGGTATCGCTGCTTCTGTTTCCATGAATACAATTTATGCCGAAACAGCTGTAAAACTTGTCAAGACGTATCGCATTTTGAAGTCGGTTGTAGCCAAAGGCGGTGAAGGTAACATGCTCAAAGGCTCAGAACGTACAAAGATTCTGTGGCAGCTGAGTACCGAGTTGGAACAGCTTAACAGGAAATTTCGAAGCCTGGCATTGAGCATCAGCTTATATACTTTCGAAGATGTATGGAACAAAGCCATTGCCGGAAAGATAGAAAAGAGCAACAAAATACTAGCTAAGGAGGCACTGAGCCGTCAAAAGCGAGCCATGAAAGTAGTTGCCAGGTTCTACCGGGAGAGACAATCACATAAAACATGGGGGTGGTAATGATGAAACATTTTAAAATAATCAGATATATCTTCCTACTGATGGCTTTAATCCTGGCTCCTGTATCATCAAGTGCCATTGGTGTTGCAGAAGACCTGGTAAGAGCAGGTATGTTCAAGACTTTCGCAACATCTGCCACAAAAGCCCTCAAAGCATCCGATGCCGTACTTACCGTGAATGTAGGAGAACACATGATGTCTAAGGAAGAAATCGATAAGGTGGTGAAATTCCAGACCCAGTTCAACAACTATCTCACCAACTTTGACAACATCCTTACCTATGCTGCAGAAATCTACGCTATCTATTATGAAGTGGATCAGACAGGTAGAAACCTCAGTGAACTGAAATCAGTGGCACTCTCCTCTCCTACCAACATCATAGCCGTAGCCCTTTTGAGGTCAAGGAACTACATTTATAAAGATGTCGTAGAAAACGGAGTACAGATAGCTTTGGATATTGAGAAACTTCTTCCTTTAAAGAAGGACAAAGAGAAAAATGCAAAGATGTCAGAGAAAGAACGACTGGAATGCATCGGTAACGTCAGGAAGAGTTTAAGGGAAATGAACAGGAAGATCAGAAAGATGAATCTTCTTCTTCGCTATACAACTCTGATGGACTGTTGGTATGACCTGAAAGGACAATACTACAGACCCAAAAGTATGCATGCCATCTGTAAGAGTTGTCAGAGGCGATGGGCAAACAATGCCTCAAAATGGAAACGAAAATAATTTAAAATGGAAGAATCAAAAGAATTACAAGGATTATATACCATATTTAGAGCGACAATTTACATTTCATTGTTGCTTGAATTTTTCATGTATGCATTGGATCCAATCTCCTTAGATTTCCTTGGGGGATTGATTACCAATCTACACTCACGCTTACAATTACTGTCAGTGTATCAGTTCCTGCCATACAGCAAAATGGTTACGGTTATGCTGGTCATCATCACCTGTATCGGTACCAAAAACAAAAAGCAATTAGAGTTTGATGCCCGAAAAATGTTTTTTTGGCCAATAACTCTAGGCTTGCTTTTTGTGATACTGTCAGTATTCATCTATAATTGGGACTGGCACAGCAGGATATGGCTTTTCAAGGCAAATGTCTGGGTATATATGCTCTTCTCCCTCATAGGTGTAGTTGCCATACATGTTGCCTTGGATAACGTTGCGAAGTATTTCAGAAACGGACTTATGAAAGACCGTTTCAATTTGGAGAATGAGAGCTTTGAACAGCCGGAAGACCTGGTAGAAAATAAATTCTCGGTCAATATACCGATGCGTTATTATTATGGTGGCAAATTCCGACACGGCTGGATAAACATCATCAATCCATTCAGAGGTACGTGGGTTGTGGGAACCCCAGGTTCCGGTAAGACCTTTTCCGTGATAGAACCTTATATCAGACAACATAGTGCAAAAGGGTTTGCCATGGTAGTATATGACTATAAGTTCCCTACCTTGGCAACAAAGTTGTTCTATCATTACAAAACCAACCAGAAAAAGGGTCTTATCCCTAAAGGATGCAAGTTCAATATCATCAACTTCGTGAATGTAGAGTATTCAAGAAGAGTCAATCCTATACAGCAGAAATATATTGCCAACTTAGCAGCAGCCCAGGAAACTGCAGAAACACTGATTGAGTCTCTTCAGAAGGGCCAGAAAGGAAGTGGTGGTGGTAGTGACCAGTTCTTCCAGACTTCTGCCACCAACTTCCTTGCAGCCTGTATTTATTTCTTCGTCAACTATGGGAAGAAACCATACGATGAGAACGGAAACGAGTTAGAGGCAGAATATGCACCAGTTGCAGGAACACCACACCAAAGGTTAACAGGTAAGGTTTTTGCCAAAGGACACAAGGATGACAATAACTTTGTTGTAGAGCCAGCCTACTGGAAAGGGCAATATTCAGATATGCCGCATGTACTTTCCTTCCTGAATCACAGCTATGAGGAAATTTTCGAAGTACTGATTACAGATCCAGAAGTATCTCCTCTCCTGGGTCCTTTCAAGACTGCCTACGAAAATGGAGCGATGGAGCAGTTGGAAGGTATGATTGGTACACTCCGTGTACAAACCTCACGTCTGGCAACCAAAGAGGCTTATTGGGTATTCAGTGGAGATGATTTCGACCTGAAAGTATCTGATCCTAAAAATCCAAGCTATCTGCTCATTGCCAATGATCCGGAAATGGAAAGTATCATTGGAGCCTTGAATGCTTTGATTCTTAACCGACTTGTTACCAGAGTAAACAGCGGACAGGGAAAAAACGTACCGGTAAGTATCATTGTCGATGAGCTTCCAACATTATATTTCCATAAGATTGACCGTCTTATAGGTACAGCTCGTAGTAATAAGGTTGCTGTAACGTTAGGATTCCAGGAACTTCCACAGCTGGAAGCAGATTATGGCAAGGTCGGTATGCAGAAGATTATCACAACCGTAGGTAATGTAGTGAGTGGTTCTGCCAGGGCCAAGGAAACCCTTGAATGGTTATCGGGCGATATTTTCGGAAAGGTAGTTCAGATGAAAAAAGGTATCACTATCGACAGAGATAAAACCTCCATTAATCTGAATGAGAATCTTGACAGTCTGGTTCCTGCATCTAAGATTTCCGACATGGCATCAGGTTGGCTCTGTGGTCAGACGGCACGAGATTTCACGATTACTAAAACTGGCAGAAAAGGTTCCATGGATATTCAGAAAGCAGAAGAGTTCAAGACAACGAAGTTCTTCTGTAAAACAAATTTTGATATGAATGAAATCAAGAAGGAAGAAGCTTCCTACGACAACTATCCACTGCCGAAGTTCTATAACTTCGGAACCTCTGATGCCAAGGAACGAACCCTTTATAAAAATTTCAACCGTATTGACAAGGAAGTGAATGAAATGATTACTCGCATACAGAAAGAGTTCCCTAAGCAGATAAAAAAAGCAAGTAAAAAATAAAAGAGTGCTTCATGTGTTCCCAAATATCTATAGATATACAACTACATTCTTGCCAAAGCGTTGCTTATATATATAATAAGGTGTAAATAACCCAAAAGCAACAAGAGTTACAAATAAAAAAGTTAGTATTATGGCTACAATAAAAGTAAAATTCAGAGCATCCTCGGTGCCGGGAAAGGAAGGCACATTGTATTATCACCTCATTCACCAGCGCAACCTGCGCTGGATCAGTACCGACTATCATGTCTTTCCAGAAGAGTGGAACGAAAAGAAGTCGGCTATCATTGTTTCTAACCGCAACAACAGACAGGCGCATCTGCAGCTCATCCAGTCGCAGATAGATTGGGAGATGAAGCAGATGCAACATATCATCCATGATAAGGAGATGGATGGCATCCCTTATACCATTGATGACATAGCTAAGGAGATACAGCAGCTGCCACCAAACAAGAGCGTCTTCACCTTCTTCCGCCAACAGATAGCCAAGAAGGAGCAGATGCAGTGCATTGGCACCCAGAGCAACTATACCAGTGCCGCCAACAGATTTATGGAGTTTCGTCATCACGAAGACCTCACCTTCTCTCAGATGACCAGCGAGATGATGGAAATGTATCAGGCATGGCTGTTCAACAGAGGTATCGGACAAAACACCGTGTCCTTCTATCTGCGAACCCTTCGCACACTCTACAACAAGGCAGTGGAAACAGGCCATGCGCCAGCCAAGGATATCTTTGCTCACGTGCAGACCGCTAACGTGAGAACTGCCAAACGAGCCATCTCTGTAAAGGATATTCGCAAGATAGAAAACCTGGACTTGCCAACAGGTTCCTCCCTTGACAAGGCACGAGACCTGTTCCTGCTCAGTTTCTATCTCCGAGGCATGGCATTCGTGGATATGGCGTTCCTGAAGAAGACAGACTTGAAATGTGGCTTGGTGAACTACAACCGTCGCAAGACCCACCAAAATCTCAATATCGAGTGGATGAAGCCGATGCAAGCCATCATCGACAAGTACGCCCAACAAACAAAAGAATCCCCTTACCTGCTACCCATCTTGACAGGCAGGGAATCCTCTCCATACACGGCATACCGCAAGGTGGAGCACAACACCAACTACAACCTGAAGAAAATCGGTGAGATGGTAGGCTTGAAGATACCTCTGACCACCTATGTGGCACGCCACACGTGGGCAAGCGTAGCCTTGCACATGAACATACCGATAGCCACCATCAGCGAGGGCATGGGACACAACTCCTACAAGACCACACAGATTTACTTGCAGTCACTAGACGTAGCAACCATCAATGAAGCCAACAAGCGGATTATAAGCAAAATCTTAAAAGAGTTGTAAATAAATCGTTATATTTACCCCTTTCCCAAATGATAGGGTAAAATGTTTAGCAAACTTCGCCCTTTCTTATGGTAAGAGAGCAAAAATAGCCGAATTGACCGCAAATCTGCCATTTGGAGAGTTCTTCCGAGGCAGATTTGCTAAACAATTGTGTTAAATCTGGGGAGTGACATACAGAAAATAATAAAATCTGACACGTAATTCAACTATTTTTTGTACTTTTGCACCAAGTTGTATCTCTTACCATAAGAGTGTGCAACAAATGTAAGATAAAGATACATGTACAGAGGCTGCATGCCAAGCACTCATATTACGATTAAGATTATGCACAACAAGAACAAATGGACTAGGCTTCCACAACCATCATGTATGGTTGCAGCTGAGGACATAAAGTAGAGCAGAATTTATGAAACCGGATGGTACGAGTTCTTTTTCTACAGCCGACGAGAAACTTGTTTCTCCAAAGGGCAACCACGTTACTGAGCCAGACGTAAAGACTGGTTCAGAGGTAAAGAAGTGTCGTCAATCGGACGGAACCACATGGTCGTATCTCTTTATGCATCATAGCAAAGTGAAGAGCATGGAGGCACAGCTGATTAAAGACGACAGAACCTATTTTGTGCATAAAACCATACGGTATTTCAAGAAACAGGGCAAACATAGGGTGCAGCATCAGGAAGTGCCGACCGTCAGCGGTCTGGTCTTCTTCCAAGGTTTTCCAGAAGAAATACAAACCTATCTTGACAAGAATTTCCCTCGTACTTATTTGTGCAAGAACTGCAGCACAGGCAGAGTGGCAGAAATCAAAGATTCTCAGATGCAACCCTTCATGCGTATCGCGGAGACTTCACCTGAGCGCATCCGTTTCCTTCTCCACCCTTATCATTATTATGCTCGCAACCGCATTCTCCTCCGTATCACCACAGGTGAGATGGCAGGATTGGAAGGCTACATCATTCGTATTGACCGAGATCGCCGTCTGGTGATGGACATCGGTGGAATGAGTGTAGCAATCAGCGGTGTTCATGCCGAGCACTTTGAGGAAGTGGAGCAAAGCAAAACCTCAATCACTCATGAGAATATCTTCTATCAGCGCAACCTGCAGGAGCGGCAAGTACTGATAGACCGCTATTTCCATCCAGTGAAAGACAACAAGGAAGTGTCGTTGCAAGCAGAAAACATCGACTATCTGAGAAAATATGCCTTGGATGAAGTGGCACACAATCGCATTAGCTTCAATGACACATGGAACATCTATTCCTTCATCATTGAGGAGATTGGCTACTATTATTCACCATTCATAGAACAGTTCAAGGAACACCTCGACCCCATCATGCGTGAAGGAGGTAAGGTACTCCAAGAAATGGAACAGATTATCAAAAGTCCTCATATCAGTCCTAACGACAAGACCAGATATGAGAATGATTATCAAAGAATCTTTTCGCAATATGATTATCTGTTCTAAAGATTCATACATCATACCATGACCGATTTCGCAACTTTTGTAAATATTATCATCGACGAGCTTACGAAAGAAGGTAGAAAGCATACCGCTGAAACACGCAAGTATTCAGCCAATCGCCTATTGATGTTTATGGGCGACAACCCCACACCTATGGATAAATGGGACGAATCGTTTGTTCTGGACTACGAGACATGGCTGAAAACACAGGGGCTGTCGGCATCTACAACCGCTTTTTACCTGTCGCAATTGTGTGCATTCTATAAGCAAGCTGTAAAAAAAGGCAAAATACAAGGGCACGACATTTTTCGCCTGGTAAACAAGACTCCAGCGCCAAAACTTGCCGCCCAACAGTTTCCATCGATAGCCGAGTTGCGCTATTTGCAAACTCTCAATCTTAATAAGTCGCAGGATTTCGCACGAGACATGTTCCTGTTCTCACTTTATGCAAGAGGTATGAACTATGTGGATATGGCATATCTGAAGAAATCCAACGTTAAAGACGGAATGCTCACCTACATTTCCCATACATCAGACAACAATCCTGCAGTCACGATCAAATGGGACAAGGCAATGCAACAGATAGCAGACAAATATACCTCCGACACAGAGTATATGTTCCCTATCATCACCAAGGAAGGAAATGCCGATGAAACAGAACAAATAAAAAGAAGTCGCCATAATGTGGTGTACAACTTGCGTTCTATTGGCAAGCAATATAAATTCAGCGTCTCCCCCACCATCGCCATGACCAAGGACTTGTGGCGCAAGATTATGGATGAGGTGAGCGTGAGTGAGGTGATATAGACAAGAAATATCAAACTTATATTCTGCGTGATTTGCGTACCAACAGAAACAATATAATACAATGAATAAAGAAGAAAGAAATACCTTTCGAAAGGAAATGTTAGGTAAGTTAGAAGAACAATGGGCTAAGAATAATCGCCCTGAAGACGATCTCTTCTATTACCACCCTTCTGAAGATAAAATAGTCTTATCTCATTCCCTATTCTGGGTAATGACCCAAAACATAAAAGGTAAGGTAGGAAAGGAAAAGTACTTATTGCTTCTCCGCCAATATCAGGAAGAGATGCTCGAAGCCTGGCTTACGGAATCGTCAGATTTCAAAGACCTCTTGCACTATTGCAATGTCATCTATTATAGTAGAATAATAGCATATGTCTAAAGATAATAACAACTTAACAATATTGTCAGGGCAATCAGTACTCTTGCCTTCTCAAAATGAAATTCAAAGGAGAATATATTCTATTCGTGGCGTGCAGGTGATGCTTGATCGTGACCTCGCCCAGCTCTACCAAGTTGAGACAAAAGTTCTTAATCAGGCAGTAAAGCGTAACATGAAGCGCTTTCCTGATTATTATATGTTTCGTTTGACAGAAGAGGAATGGAATAATTGGAAGTCACAATTTGTGACCTCCAATTATATGAGTGAAGATGAAATTCAGGCTATAAAGATGGGAGTCAGACGTCCTCCTTTTGCTTTTACTGAACAAGGTGTAAGCCAATTGTCATCCGTATTGAAAAGTGACCGTGCTATTGAGACAAGCATTCGCATAATCGATGTTTTTGTTGCCATGCGCAAATTTATCTTCTCTAATGCAGGATTATTTCAGAGAATAGAGTCGCTGGAAGCATTTCGTATAGAAACTAAACGAGGCTTGAAAAATATAGATGCTCGTTTTGATCAGATTATGAGTCGTCTAGATGATGGTTCGCTTAAGCAAAAATTGGGGATTTTCTTTGATGGACAAATGTTTGATGCCTTTGTCTTGGTAGAGGAGCTAATCCAAAAGGCTAAACGTAGGATCGTTCTAATTGATGACTATATAACAGCTTCTCTCTTGGATCGTTTTCATAAGCGTAATACAGGCGTAACTTTAGATTGTTATGTGAAAAGTCGATTTGCAACACCTGCTTTATGTGATGCTATAGCAAATTATAACACCCAGTATCCTTTAGAGCCGACAAGACTTCATACCTTTGAGCGTTCACATGATCGTTGGCTTATTATAGACGATATCGTTTATCATTTTGGTGCATCTCTAAAAGATTTAGGAAAGCGTTGGTTTTCTGTCGATATTGTAACAGAACATACAGCAGATGATTTTATTTCGCGCCTGTAAAAGGCAGAATGTTAAAAAATATCCCCATTCGAGTGGCGACAAGCGCAGAGCGATACTGCGGTGGGGAACAAAAATGGTGGTCTCAACCAGTAAGCCGCCCCCCATGCACCCCCAATCAGCAAGCTATAGCAAATTATAGCAAGTTATACCCAGGCGGTCCCATCCCGCACAATTTGGCGAGGGCTTTGATGCCCCGTCAACCTTATAGCGTAGCGGTTCTGAGCACCGGAGGGCGGTTACATCCCCGCTTCCTGAGGTTTCTGTCCCCTACAAGGGGAACCGAAGGGGTCGTAAAGACTATTGAGAGGGGCTTGGGGAGAAAGTGGAGCTCTCCTTGCAGGAGAGACGGAGAGGTAGAAAAAAGCCTTTATCAACAAGGAAGGACGGGATGATTTGCATGCAAAGCCATTTTGAAATCATGTGATGTAATCAGAATGAATACAACGAACAAAGGGAAACGACCAAAGACTGGTTGTTTCCCTTTGTTCGTTTAGAGTCAATGGTATCAGGTGTATCTGTCATCATCACAAAGGTTGCAACCAAACGAAAGATGGAGAAACCACCACGCAGATCTATCTCAATTCTATCAAAAGCTCAGAAGTAGATGGTGCCAACGCCAAGATACTGGCAGCCCTATAAGCCACAAAAAAGAATAAAAAGAGGGATTTTGTAAAATGAACCAAAATGAACCATTTTTCCTGAATCTTTACATGAGAGATACAGAAAAACCGAAAACTTTCGTTCAATCAACGACTTAGGAAATTATGTACGAAAAGAATAGTAAAATAATGTTGATTTTCGTAGAATGATATTAATTTTTTAACACGCATAATTTGCTAGTTTCCAACAATTTTCGTATTTTTGCAAGGAGATTCTGTGTCTCTTATATCGAGATTCAGATGAACGTCATCAAAAATCGAACTTGATTCGCATGATGAAAGAGACAAATATACACTCACAGGTTACGTCCACTATTGCAGGGGACGACGGCGAAGCCATGGCAAAAAGTGAAGGATATGTAGCTGAAAATGGTTTTGTAGCAACAGATCCGACGCACTTTGGAAAGACGTATCATGATAAACAGTTGAGGTAAACGTGTTGACCGTGAGGCTGTTTTCTTACCACCTTTGTCTTTGTGAGAGTTGAGGACAAAAATCTTAATGAAATCCGCTTCCGCTCCGATGTTTATAAGATGCTTTCGGAACCAGGCAAAAGTGCCCCATATGCTATCCCTGATAGCAAATTCGACAATTTCAGCGAGCGAGAGTTTGAAGAGAAGATCTCTCCTATCCTGGGTCACAGTGTTCACTTCTGCCAAGACAACGAGTCAATGAGCAGCTATGGCGTGATGCGAGGCTTGCACTTCCAGTGCCCTCCTTATACTCAAAGCAAGTTGGTACGTTGCGTAAAAGGTAGAGTACTTGATGTAGCTGTGGATATTCGTAAAGGCTCTCCTACTTACGGTAAGCATGTGGCTGTAGAACTGACAGAAGACAATCATCGCCAGTTCTTCATCCCAAAGGGCTTTGCCCATGGTTTCGCCGTCCTCTCTGAGACAGCGGTGTTCCAATACAAGTGTGATGAGTTCTATCATCCAGAGGCAGATGGCGGCATCTCTATCCTTGATGATAGCCTTGGCATTGATTGGAAGATCCCAACCGAACATGCCAACCTCTCGGAGAAAGATACGAAGCATGAGATGCTGAAAGACTTTGATAGTCCATTCGACATCAATGTGAATCTATGAGGATGATGGAAACTGCAGAAAATTAGGTGAATATTAATGTTTAAACGAATAAAATATGGAAGCATTAAATACAAATGCGGAGCGTCAGGCTTTGAGAGCATGTGAATTGGAGGCGTTTAAGGCTATCAAACTTGACGCCCTTAAAGATAAAGTTGCTCAATTATTGGCGCATATAGGTGATGGGGGGATTTTTGACCAATATACCAAACATGATATAACCCATGTTAATAAAATGTTGGAGTCTTTGGATAATATTATTCCTGCATCTACACAAGATGTTATGACTGCTGCGGATTGGATACTAATTGTCGTCTCTACCTATTTTCATGATTTAGGTATGCTTGTTACCAAAAATGAGTTCCAAAACCGTAATGATGCTGAGCCTTTTAGGGATTTCAGAAAAGAATATTTAGCAGATGTGGACAATGCTCAGTCTTTGTCTGGGTTGTCTGATGAGGATAAAGAACGCTTTGTATATCAAGAGTACGTTCGTCATCACCATGGTGATAGAGTGGCAAGTTGGATTAGAGGTGATGAGAATGCTTGGTGCTATTCAGACCCACAGGTACAAGAGATATTTAACAAGATGGTTGAAGATTTTCGACCAATGTTTAAAAATGACTTGGCAACAGTTTGCGAAAGTCATAATTTGGATGATTTAGATGATTTTGAAAAATATAAGGTTGAGAAAGCGTATGGTTCATCTCCACAAGAAAAAGGAAATGTTTTTTATGCAGCATTAATTGTGCGAACAGCGGATTTATTGCATATTACGAGTGACAGAACTCCATCCATCGAATATTCTGTTATCTCACCAACAAATCCAATCAGTCAAGAAGAATGGGCTAAGCAGAATGCTGTGTCCAGTGTTTCTCCGAAGATACCTGTAGATGAGGAGGGGAATAAAAATGATAAAATGCCGAAAGATACTTTTGAAGTTTCTGCATATTTTGAAAAAGAGGATGGCTTTTTTGCGTTGATAGAATATCTTGATTATGCGCGTAAACAACTGAAAAGAAATTATAAACTCAATGAAATTGCCAGAAAGAAATATGCCTCTAAGTATGAATATCCATGGAGGAATATTGATGACTCAACAATTGAGAATAAAGATTTTGAACGGAGACAGTTATCTTTCACAATCGACCAACAAAAGATTTTAAGCCTGTTGGTGGGAGAAACCCTTTATAATAATCTATCCGTCTCATTACGTGAACTTTCTCAGAATGCCATAGATGCTGTTAAGGTAAAACTTTATGAGTTGCAAGACGCAAAGGCTGCTGACGGCTACAAACCTAGAGTGGATGTATATTGGGATGAATCAACAAGAGAGTTGATGGTTTGTGATAATGGTACAGGAATGGATATGAATATAATAGAAAACCATTTACTCAAGGTTGGTTCCTCTCGCTATCAAGATGCAGAGTTTCAAAAGAAGCATCCTAATTACAATTCCATCAGTCGTTTTGGTATAGGTTTGTTGACTTGCTTTTTGATAGCCGATGATGTAGATATACTTACTCAAATGAATGATAAGGAAAAGCCTTTGCTCTTGAAGATACGTAAGGTACATGGCAAGTACTTATTGAAGCATGGTGCAGAGAGAGGGTCGAATTTACAGATTAGAGAAAAGACAGGAACTTCCATAAAACTGAAAGTACGCCCTTCGATAGTTGATTTTGACCCAGAACAGATTCTTACAGATTGGATTTTAATACCTAATTGCCAATTTTATTATCATGAAGGTACTAAAGCGGAAAAGAGAATCGGATTTAATGCGCCTAAACATCTAATAGAGTCTGTCCTCAAAGCAAAAGGAATAAGCTTGTCCGCCCACAAGTATAAGATATTAGATTACAATGACAATGGTATAGAACTCGCCATATTGCTTTCCTATAATTCTTTTATGAAAGAGTATTCGATGGTAGAGTCCAACAGTTTTTGGCTTGACCAAAAACAAACTCGTGTTACCCCTTGGGGTATGAGCATCGAGGGTATAAGGATAGATGAGAATACACCTGGTTTTAAAGGACATCCATTTGTCGCCTATGCTAATATGGTGGGCAAGGAGGCTCCGAAGACCAATGTGGCTCGATCAAACGTAAATTCAGCAAGTGTAAGTAAAATGCTTCGCTCTATTTACAAGTTATATTTGGAGAACATTGAAATTCAGCGTAAAGATTTACAAAATGATTTTTCTGTTACATGGGTTGCTGAGGAAATGACATGGTTGCTCAATTCTCTTTTGCTCCGTCAAGACCAGTATAGTCGATGTGAATTCTCAGATATAGAGATTCTTAAAGATAAACTTTCCAGTTCTGAGCTTTTACTTGTTGAAAATATGGATAAGCGAGAGTTCTGTTCACTTAATTCTTTGGTTTCAAAAGGGCATTTTTGGACAATTGAAAGTGAAGCGTTTGCAGCAGCCAATAGTTTGTTGAAGGAGATAAAATCTACAGATAAGTCAGCTGTTTCACTTTTGAAAACCTTATACGGAGAGGAAGAGGCTGAGTTGGGGAATATAGATGTCTTACTATGTAAACAACGTTATTATAATTTAATAGATGATCTTATTCTATCAAAGTTTGAGATTTCTAAGATAAACATCAATGAAAAGCAACGTCGTTTAGATTTATATTGGTCTTTGATGAGTAAGGAAAAAAAGTGGCATGTAGCATCAACGATGCAAGATAGGCACTCTTCAAGGAGATATAATATGATGTTTATTCAAACCTCTACTGAAGATATGTTTGAGGGACCTTATGATGCGATAAAGAGTTCATATGGTCTTATCATTCCGAAATGTAGTGCTCTTTCTACATTCTTTAATAATATGCTCTGTCAGATAAATGTAAATGATGAAGATGACAATGTCATATTTAATAATGTTGCTCGTTTTATTTCTGATATGTTTACGAAGTATCGACAAGGTGTAAACTATAACTGGAAAAAACAAATAGAGAGGGCTTTTGACCGTGAGGCAAACCCTAGCTTTTTTGATTTTGTGTTTGGAAAAATACAATTGGAAGACTTGGTTAATGCTTGCTCTAGTTGTCAGTTCAGATTATATGATTCATCTAAATGGTATAGATCAAAGAGTAGGGATTAAGTTGGGTAAAATAGCATATTATGGATTCAGATAAGCGTGCGTGCCTAGCCTTGATAATAGGCAGGGCAGAAAATCAGGACTTCCAGTCAGTCTATGATTTTGGGGCAGGAAAAATATGTTTGTTCACTTGTTCGGGTAATATTGGTAATATCCATGTATATGACTTCCAACGCAAAAATATTGTTACAGGCTCGTTAGCAAGTTTGTACGATATGAGCACTAATTCATTTACCTCTATCACCAAGAATGGAAGTTCTTTCAGTGGATATGATTATGGTACATCCTCCTTTTTCTCTGGTAATGTAAATGGCAATGTCGTGATGATATTTGATGGACAAAATTCATCTTATAATACATATTCCTTGATGTAAGTTATGAAGAAAACTGTTTTGTTGTATATATTGCTAGCGTTGCTCTTTGGCTTCTTTGTTGGGCTTAGCGTACCATTTAGCTATAGCTTATGCACAAAAGGTTGTCCTACTCCTTTGCTACAAATTTGTGAACATGGCTTTTGGGATTGGACATTGCGAGTATTACAAGTTATAGGACCAATAGCTGCGGTGATAGTGGCATTGTTCAAGGAAGATTGGGTGGCTTATTGGTATAAGCCAAGTCTGCATATTGAAACTTCAATGGATGATTTGGGCGAACAATTAGTTCGTGATGGTGAAAATGATGTGGCTAGTACATATACAGCAATGTTGAGGTATTCCAATATAGGCAAGGCTACTGCAAATAATATGAGTATCTTTGTTGAGCGAGTGATTTATCGTCAGAGTAGCGATAGTTTGACTAGCGAAGATTTGTTGGGAGAACCTTTTGCCCTGTTATTGGACAAAGGCAATGATTCTATCAATTTGCCTAGGTATGGAGAAAAATCTGTTGTGTGGTTATCTTTGCAGAAAGTTAAAACACCATCAGCTCCGAAAGGGAAACCAATTGTTCCTTCTCTATATTTGTTTATCGGAAGGTCTTTTCAGATTCCCCCAAAGTATAGTTCTGGCATTTTTGATGTCACTTTCAAGGTTGCATGCGATAATCAGAAACCTCAATTAAGAACGGTTCGCCTTCAGTGGGATGGAATGTGGCGGTCGAGAAAGCAAGAGCTTTTTAATGGGTTTGCTTATAAATGGTTAGAAAATTAAAGATAAATGATGAAGACCAACGAGCAATATAATGAACTCTTGAAAGCCTATACCAAAGAGGTACTAGCAAATATGATAAAGGCAGATATACGACAAAGGTTTCCCGAACCTTATGCCAGTATGTATTGCCAGCAGTTTGATGATTTCAAAAACGTTGCAGATTTCTTGGAATTTGCAGCAAAGTTAATGAGAAGATAATAACATATTTATAACTAGTCTTTGCTTTCTGCTGATTCATGCAAATAAGGCTTAAGATTAGGTATAGAAAACATTGCATTAAGGCGGTCCCATCCCGCACAATCTGGCGTAGACCTTTGATGGTCCGCCAACCTTATAGCGTAGCGGTTCCGAGCACCGGAGGGCGGTTACATCCTCTCGTTCCTGAGGAAAGAGAGGCTTGGTAAGAAAGGTGGAGCCTTCTTTAATGGTAAAGAAGGACGGGATGATTTTAGAAAACATGTTATTGATTAATAAATAATAATTATATGAAAGGAATAGTATTAGCAGGTGGTAGCGGAACACGCTTGTATCCTATCACAAAGGGTATCAGCAAGCAGCTGATACCAATCTTTGATAAACCGATGATATATTACCCAATATCAGTATTGATGTTGGCAGGTATCCGTGAAATACTCATTATTTCAACACCATTTGACTTGTCAGGCTTCAAGCGCCTTTTAGGCGATGGAAGCCAATTAGGTGTGAAGTTTGAGTATGCAGAGCAGCCATCACCAGATGGCTTAGCCCAAGCTTTCATTATCGGTGAGAAATTCATTGGCGATGAGGCTGCTTGCCTCGTACTTGGCGATAATATCTTCTATGGTGCAGGATTAAATCAGATGCTGCATCAAGCAGTAGTAGATGCTGAGCAGAACAACAAGGCTACCGTTTTTGGCTATCGTGTAAGTGATCCGGAGCGATATGGAGTTGCTGAGTTTGATGAGCAGGACAATTGCCTCAGCATCGAGGAGAAGCCTCAGCATCCAAAGAGCAACTATGCAGTGGTAGGTTTGTACTTCTATCCTAATAAGGTGGTAGATGTAGCCAAGCATATCAAGCCATCCGCTCGTGGTGAGTTGGAAATTACCACCGTTAATCAGGAGTTCTTGAAGGATAAGCAACTGAAGGTACAGACCATGGCAAGAGGATTTGCCTGGCTTGATACCGGAACCCATGATTCCCTTTCAGAGGCATCCACCTTTATTGAGGTCCTGGAGAAGCGCCAGGGCTTGAAGGTTGCTTGTTTGGAAGGTATCGCATACCGTCAGGGTTGGATTACCGCAGAACAATTGAGAGAGAATGCTCAACCTATGTTGAAGAACGATTATGGAAGATATTTGCTTTCTATACTTAATGAAAGCAAGGACACATTAAAGCAAAACTTAGAATTTTAAACAATTGTCTTTCTGTTCTCCAAATATAAGACAGAAGACATAAAAATCATATATCTTATGGATAAGAAATTAATTACAGTAACCTCTCCGTTACTGCCAAATTTGAATGATTTTAATGCTGAACTCCAGAAAATCTGGGACAGCAAGTGGATAACAAATAATGGTGATTATCACCATAAGTTGGAGGCAGCTCTTGCCGAGTACCTCAAAGTTCCATACGTGAGTCTCTTTACCAATGGTACCTTGCCATTGCTTACTGCTTTGCAGGCACTTCGTATTACTGGCGAGGTTATTACTACACCATATAGCTTTGTGGCTACTACTCACAGTATTTGGTGGAATGGTTGCAAGCCTGTATTCGTTGACATTGACCCTGCGACAGGTAATCTTGATCCTAACAAGATTGAAGCTGCCATCACTCCAAAGACTACCGCAATCATGCCTGTGCATGTTTATGGAAAGCCTTGCGATACCAAGGCAATTCAGGATATTGCTGATAAGTATGGCTTGAAGGTTATTTATGATGCAGCTCACGCTTTTGGTGTAGAAGTAAATGGTGAGAGCATCTTAAATGCTGGTGATATGAGTACTTTGAGTTTCCATGCTACTAAGGTATATAACACCATAGAAGGTGGTGCAATGATTATGCACGATGAGAAAACCAAGAAGCGTATTGATTACTTGAAAAACTTCGGTTTCGCAGGAGAGACCGAGGTCGTTGGCCCAGGTATCAATAGCAAGATGGATGAGATGCGTAGTGCTTATGGCTTGTTGAACTTGAAGCAGGTGGATGCCGCTATCGAGGCTCGTCATCAGGTAGCCATCAAGTATCGTGAGGCTTTGCGCAATATTGAAGGCATCACCTTCTTTGATGATATGCCTGGTGTTCGCCATAACTATAGCTACTTCCCAATCTTCATTGATGCACAGAAGTATGGTATGAGTCGTGATGAACTTTATGCAAAGATGAAGTCACAGAATGTATTGGGTCGTCGCTACTTCTATCCATTGATTAGTGAGTTCTCTACCTATCGTGGTTTGGAGAGTGCTGATCCGACAAATTTGCCAAATGCTCATAAGATGGCTGATAGCGTAATCTGCTTGCCTATGCATCATGCATTGAGTGATGAGGATATTCAGAGAACTTTGGATTGTATCTTAAAATAAATAGAAACAATGACACAAAAGAAAATACTCTTGTTGGGCGGTTCTGCCCAACAAGTTATTGCCATTAAGACAGCTAAAGAACTTGGCTATTATACCGTCTTGTGTGATTATCTCTCTGATAATCCTGGTCAGTTTGTTGCTGATAAATATTATAATGCTAGTACTACAGATGTTGAGGCTGTTTATCAAATAGCGAAGGACGAACAGGTTGATGGTATTCTTGCTTATGCTTCAGATCCAGCTGCACTTCCAGCAGCAATTGTTGCAGAGCGTTTAGGCCTTCCTACTAATCCAGCCAAGAGCGTAGAGGTTTTAGGATTGAAATATCCTTGGCGTCAGTTCTTGCAGAGCCATGGTTTTGCTTGTCCTAAGGTTTATTCTTTCCATCCAGAAACCTCACTGGATGAGATTAAGGAAAATGCGAAGAATTTTACTTTCCCAGTAGTAGTTAAACCAACAGATTCTTCTGGTAGTAAAGGTGTAACTATGTTGGAAAATTGGGATGGTTTGGAGAAAGCAATCGCTTGGGCTGATTCATATTCTCGAAACAAGGTTCTGCTTGTAGAGGAATATATACAGAGAGGTTTCCCTTCAGTTGTTGGTGGTGACATCTTTGTCTGGGATGGAAAGGTTGTTCTCTATGGAGAGATGGAGTGCCTCAGAGATACCCCGAGAAGCCCATTAATTCCCATAGGGAAAAAAAAACCTTTATGCGCCTCGGAAAAGCAGAAGACAAACATTTACAGCGAATTACAGCGAATTGTAACTGCGCTTGATATTAGATTTGGAGAGTTAAATATAGAGATTATTCTTGATAAGAATGATAACGTTCATTTCTTGGAGTTAGGTCCTCGTGCAGGTGGCAACATGATTCCGATTCAGTTGAGCGATGCATACGGTATTGATTTAGTGAAGGCTAATGTTCAAGCTGCAATGGGAGAAAAACCTGAGTTCTTGGAGCAGCCAGTAAAGTCTTTACCAGGTTGCTATATGCACTATGTTCTCCATAGCTACGAAGCAGGAACTTTCAAGGGTATTGAAATCGATGAAAGTATTGCCAAGAATGTTTATCGTCAGGTAATCTATAAAAAAGAAGGTGATCCTGTAGAAGTATTCGATGGTGCTGGAAAAGCATTAGGAATCATATTCCTTCACTTTGATACAGTGGAACAGATGGAGGATTTTTGCAAGAACTACAATTCATTAATTAAAGTAGTACTTAAATGAACGAAAAAACAATAACTCCTATAGGAGGTTATTTCGAATTAGAACTTCCTCACTTTCCTGAAATTCATTCAGAAGCGATTGCTTTGAATAGTGGTCGTTTCTGTTTGGAATATATTTTGAGGTGCAGGAATTATAAGAAGGTATATGTTCCTTATTTTACTTGTGATTCTGCTATAGAGCCAATTATTAAGCTTGGAATTTCATATGAGTTTTATCATATAGATAAAAACTATCGTATAGTTGAAGATATCAACCTGCTGGAAAATGAAGCACTGTTGTACACCAATTATTGGGGATTGCATGATGACTATTGTTGGAAACTTGTAAGCAAGTATAAAAAACAATTGATTCTTGATTATACTCAGGCTTTTTTCTCCAGACCGATAGATGGGATAGATACTTTCTATAGTTGCAGAAAGTTCTTTGGTGTTCCTGATGGTGGTTATCTTTATACAGATGCAATAGCTGATTTCGAATTGGAGACAGATGAGTCTTATACTCGTATGGATTCATTGGTGAAGCGTATTGATTTATCTCCTGAAGCAGGTTATGATGATTTCCATAGAACGAGTAAGGAATTCCATCATATACCAATTCGTCGTATGTCGAACTTTACCAAGCGAATGATGCAAGGAATTGATTATGGTAGTGTTGCTCAACGCCGTTTGGATAATTATAATGTTTTGTGTAAACATTTAGGTGGCAGACAACTCAATTATGGTGAAGTTCCTATGATATTCCCATTTGAGTCGGAGCAAGGTCAGGAACTTCGTAAGAAACTGATAGAGAACAAGGTCTTTGTAGCAAAATACTGGCCAAATGTAGATGAATGGGCTGGTGAGAATGCTTTAGAGACTTGGATGGCAAATCATATTCTTCCTTTACCAATTGATCAGAGATATGGAAAAGAGGATATGGAAAGAATTTTAAATATAATAAATTGATAAAACAATGAAGAAACTATTGATGCTAGGTACTAGCAAAGCTAGTTGTGAAATGATAGAATATGCTAAGAGTCAAGGCATATATACAATTGTTACTGATTACTTAGTCCCAGAGAAATCTAAAGCTAAACTTATAGCTGATGAATATTGGATGATAAGTACTGGCGATTTTGATACATTGGAGAAAAAGTGCCGTGAAGAGCATATTGATGGTGTATGTAGTGGTATTAGTACCTTTTGTATTCCTGCGACAATGGAATTGTGCAAAAGGCTTGGGCTACAAGCATATTGTACTCCTGAATCTTGGCATTATACAATGAATAAGTACGATTTTAAGGCATTATGTCGCTCTTGTAATGTACCGGTGGCTACAGATTATTTTGTAAGCACCCCACCAATGGAGGAGGAACTTAACAACATCAAATTCCCTGTTGTTGTTAAAGCAGTTGATCAGAGTGCCAATCGTGGTATGAGTTATTGCCATAATAAGGAGGAGATTCTACCTGCGATAGAATATGCACATAGTTTCTCTAAAGATAGTAAGGTTGTTATAGAGCGTATGCTCAAAGGTGTTGAATATACTGCTTATTATGCATTGGTTAAAGGAGAGGCCTCATTAGTAAGTTTATTCTCAGATTTGGCTCAACCTGGAACTCCTAACAATTGTTATGCAGTAAACTCAACTGCTTGTGATAAGTTGGATGTATATTTAAAAGAGGTTGATCCATATTTCCGACAAGCTCTAAAGCAGGGGGGCATGAAAGATGGTGTTTGTTGGATAGAACTCATACTTGATGAAGATGGGCACTTTTATGTAATTGAAATGGGCTACAGAATGTCTGGCGATATGATGGCTATTCCTATAAAGGATGTTACAGGCTTTAATTCATATAAGTGGCTGGTAGATTATGCACTTGGTGCAAAATATACAGTTAATGATTTGCCTGTATCTCAAACAAAACTTTATAAGAATTGTGGTTGTGCTTATATTTTATGGTCAACCAATAAACAAGGTAAGATACATCATATAGAAGGATTGGATGAAATACTTGCAGAAGAAGGTGTGCATCTCGCACCAAATGTTTATAATGGCGATAATTTCGTAGCTCATCAGTATTTGTTAACGTTTACATTTACAGGAAAAGATGTCGACTATGTATGCAACCAAATTGATAAGATAAACAAAACGATTAAGGTTATTGACGAAGATGGAGAAGATGTTGCTATGAGATTTACAGATTTTGATGAATTAAGAAGAATTTATTACTGTAAATAAGTATGCCAAATTCTGATTTAAAGAAAAATCTCAATACACTAGATGTGCTTTCTGTTGCTTTTGGAGCCATGATAGGCTGGGGCTGGGTCGTGTCTTCTGGGCAATGGATAACATCTGGTGGTGTCTTAGGTACAGTTGTTGGTTTTCTTATAGGTGGTTTGATGATATATTTTGTCGGACTTGCCTATGCAGAATTGACTACGGCTATGCCTAAATCTGGAGGTGTTCAAAACTTTTGTTATGCAGCTTTTGGTCCTGTGGGAGCCTTTGTTAGTACTTGGGCGTTGATATTGAGTTATGTTGGAGTAGTGTGTTTTGAAGCTGTATCATTTCCTACTATCATACAATATATTTTTCCTGGATTCTTAAAAGGATATTTATATACCGTAAAGGGCTTTGATATTTATGCATCGTGGTTGATTGTGGCAATCATCACTGCTGCTATAATTGTTTATATCAATATAAAAGGAACTAAAAAGGCAGCCAAGTTACAGAATATCTTGACTTGTATTATTGCAGGTGTAGGATTGATATTAGTTGCAGGTTCTGCTTTCACTGGAAATACAAATAATATAAGCCAACAATTATTTGTTGGTGATAATACGATTTCTATTGTTGAAAATGTAGCTAAGGTTGCTATCATGACACCTTTCTTCTTATTTGGCTTCGATGTAATTCCTCAGGCAACAGAGGAGATAAATATGCCATTGAAGAGGTTGGGACGTATGATGATTCTGTCCATAGCAATGGCTGTAGGTTTTTACGCTTTGGTTGTATTGGCAATAGGTTACGTGATGAATGGCAATCAGATGGTGACATCAATGCAAGGTGCAGGATTGGTTACTGCAGATGCGATGGCTATCGCTTTTAATAGTCATACGATGGCAAAAGTATTGATATTGGGAGGACTTTGTGGTATCATAACCAGTTGGAATTCATTTTTAATTGGTGGTAGTCGTGTTATGTTTGCTATGGCAAAGTCACGGATGATTCCTAGTAGCTTTGCAAAATTGCATCCTGTCTATAAAACTCCAATTGTCGCATTGTTATTGTTAGGTTTAACATCTATCATAGCTCCATTCTTTGGAAGAGTTATGCTAGTTTGGATAGTAGATGCTGCTAACTTTGCCTGTTGTCTGGCATATTGTATTGTTTCTCTGTCATTTGTCGTTTTGCGAAAGAAGAAAGCGAATTTGAAGAGACCATATCGGGTGAGGCATGCATATTGGGTCGGTATTATGGCAGTGCTTATGTCTGGTTTTATGGCTGCGATGTATCTGATACCAGGCTCTGCTTGCACTCTTGTATGGCAAGAGATGGTTATTGTGGTTGGATGGACACTTCTGGGTATCTTTTTGGGTATTAGAGGGAAGAGATTGTACAAAGACTTATTTGCTTCAGGCATGGAGCCCTAATTTTTTATAGATGTTTTTTTGTTGATGGATAAAACTCTAGATTTTGTAATCAATATAATAATTAGTATCGCGTAGACAAAGATGCAACAAGAATCATTAAAGAATAAAACTGTTAAAGGAGTTGGATGGAGTGCTGCCGGTGCCTTTCTTGGGCAGGGAGTAATTTTCATCGTCGGTTTGGTGTTGGCACGCCTTCTCTCTCCTGATGAATATGGATTGATTGGTATTTGCTTGATCTTTACAACAGTCCTCAACGGCATTGTTGATAGCGGATTTAGTAATGCCTTGATACGTTAGAAAGAGATAACTGATTTAATAAATGTACAAATGGGAATTAGAGATTCAAAATTAGTTAAGTCTGCCTGGAAGAATAAGAATTATATTATTCAAACGGATGATTCAGTAAATACTAAAAAGTGTGCTATATATTTTAGTAGTAATGCTATCTATTATCCAGATACAGAAGATGCGTTTTTTGAAAGAATCATAAAAAGGGATTCTTATGAATGGTACGGAAAGAGAGTAAGTGATGCAAGTAAGCATATATTCGTTCGAGATGTTTTTAAGTGCTGGTATGTTAAAGGTATTAATGAAGAGTATTGTGATATATTTAAACTTACAGACTTCTTGAAAAAAGAAACGGAAGGTTATGATGTTGTTACTATAGGTAGTTCAGCAGGTGCATATGCTGCAATTATTTGTGGTTCGTTATTACATAGCAAGATGGTTTATGCTTTCAATCCTCAAATTAAATTAGATAATTTAAAGTCACAGTATTCGCTTTTAGCTAACTTATATGGGGGGGCGAATGATATAAATAACTTTATAGATTCAAATGTTGAATATTTTTATTTCTTTTCTTGTAAATCTATTCAAGATATAGAACAGCGTTCTTATCTAGGACAATATAACAATATGCATGTAATTAGTTTTAATACTAGTCGGCATGGAATACCATTCTTGACGGTAGTGTTGCAAAAGATTTTTTCTTTGTCATCAACAAGATTAGTCTCTTTTTCGTATCGCGTGCATAATCCTTTTATATTTAGTTTAAGATTAGTTGGTATAAGAAAATGTATTCTAGGTTTGTATCATCAGTATAAATCTAAACGAATAACAAATTTAAAGTTTTGATGAAAAATAATTCGATAAAAACTGGAGCGATTATATCATATATTTCTATTTTTTTAAACATCATCATATCGTTAATATATACGCCATGGATGATTCGAGAAATAGGAATGTCTGATTATGGTATTTACTCATTAATAGTTTCTTTTTTATCTTATTTCTTGTTAGATTTTGGCCTTAGTGAAGCTATTTCTCGCTTCATCTCAAAATTTAGGGCTAAAGGAGATAATCGAGGAATTGATAAAATGTTTAGTGTAACAACTATAGTATATGCATTTCTTTCACTATTAATAGGTTTGGTGCTATTTGTTATATATTTCTTTTTGAGTGATATATTTGTCAAGCTTACACCTGAGGAAATTGTTACGTTAAGAAAAGTATATATAATAGCAGGCTTTTTTAGCGTATGTAATTTTTGTTTAAAACCTTTTGATGGTGTTTTAGTAGCTTATGAAAAATTTATAACTCTAAAGATGCTTGATTTAGTTCAACGTGTAGGAACGGTACTTTTGATAACTATAACATTATTATTGGGTGGAGATATTATAGGTTTGGTTTTAATTAATGGTTTGGTTGCCATGGTTGTTTCCTTAATAAAATTAGGATTTTTATTTAGAACCGAACCAATAAAGATTAATATAAGATTATTTGAGAAATCCGTAGCAAAAGATTTATTTAATTTTTCATTTTGGGTGTTTTTTATAAACATTGCCCAACGTCTCAGACTAAATATCATTCCGACAATCCTTGGTGTCTTTTGTGGAACTAAAGAAATTGCTATATTTTCGGTTGCGATGAACCTTGAGGGATTTATCTATATCTTCTCAAATGCATTGAATGGATTATTTATGCCTAAAGTGTCGAGAATGATAAATTCTGAAAATGCTTCATCTGAACTGACTGATCTTATGATTAAAGTTGGGCGTATACAATTATATATTGTAGGCTTCATTATAGTAGGCTTGTTTGGATTAGGGCAGTCGTTTATACACCTGTGGATAGGCGATTCTTTTAGTAGGACCTATTATGTAATGGTGTTCCTTGTAGTTTTGTATTTCATTTCTATGACTCAACAGATAGGAACAACAGTGTCGTATGTTGTCAATGAAGTAAAATATAATAGTATATTCGCTATTACAACATCTGTTTTGAGTTTAATTATAGCATTATGTGTTGCTCCCAAATGGGGAGCTATAGGTTGTGGCTTTGCGGTTTTTGTAGCATTATTAGTAAATAATATACTGATGAATATTTTTTATTATAGAAAATTAAAGCTTGATATTCGTAAGTTCTTTTATAAATGTCATCTTAAAATATTGCCATGTTTAATTCTTTTCTTGTTTGTCCTACTTTTTGTTGAACATTCTATTAAGGTTGATAGTTGGTATATGTTGTTTGCCTTGGGATTTGTTTATACCATTGTGTTTTTCTCGGTCTTATTCTTTTTCGTAATGAATGATTACGAGAAGAATTTAATTATTAATAGCATTTTAAGAAAACAAAAATGATGAATGAAAATTTAGCACCAGTTACAATACCTACATTATGTAGATACGAACATTTTAAGCGTTGCATAGAATCTTTGTCACGTTGTACTCTTGCAGATAAAACAGAAGTTTATGTAGCTTTGGATTATCCGGCAAAAGAATCTCATTGGGACGGTTACAATAAAATAAAAGATTATTTGTTATCGCATAAAGAAGACAATTTAGGCTTTAAAAAGCTAATTGTTATACAACGTAGCAGAAACTATGGTTTAGGTGAAGAAGGTAATATCATGACATTAAGAAAAGAGATATTTTCAAAATATGAAAGTGTTATCTCTTCTGAAGATGATAATGAATTTTCTCCTAATTTCTTAGTTTATATGAATAAAGGCTTGGAAAAATTCAAGGATAGTCCAGATATATTTGCAATCTGTGGATTCTATCATGGAGAAGATTTGGGTGATTATCAACATAACTATTATGTTGATTATGAAACATGTGCATGGGGAATTGCTTATTGGAAGGATAAGTATGAAGAATTCTTGGATTTTTGTCAAAAAAATCCTGCGCGTGATATTCTACTCTCAAAGAAAATGTTGACAGTATTTAAAGTATGTAAACTTTGGATATTGCCGCTTCTTATTATGAATCGTAAAAGAGTTCAATGGGGAGACTATTATATGGGAATGTATTGTTGTTTTAATAAGATGGTTAACATCCATCCTGTTATTAGTAAAGTAAGAAATTGGGGATTAGATGGTTCTGGAGCAACTTGTAATCAGACTGATAATAGATATGCGAATATAAAAATTGATCAAGCAGAAAATTATATTTTCGATGATTATCATGAAGTAAAATGTCAGGAAGATTACATTTTTAAATGCCTTTATCCATATAGAAATAGCCTATCTTTAAAAGAAAAATTCAAAATCATGGTCTATTTAGGCGTATTTTCTTTTTTGCTTATAGTAGATCTTTTCGATAAGAACCGTAAATATCCTGTATAGTATCTTATTATCAAGTAAGAATTGATATTTTTTCTGTATTTTATGAATGATACATGAAAACCATCAATGTAATTTGATAATTTATAGAATGTATATAGAGTTCTATTATGTATCTTTGTCATAGCGTATAACTTCTACGTGTTAACAGTTTTTTAGCATTACTTCAAAATGATTTCAGTTCAATATATAGTTTTACATGTGTTGTTAGTTTTGATTACTTATATATCATGTAAAAAAATAAAGTTTCAGTCTCCTCACAAATATTGGCAATACGCAATGTGGGCTATTATTGCTTTTACTCTTGAAGAAGGCTTACGTTGGGGAAGGATGATAGATTGGTGTATGTACTATGAGTCTTATGCTTCCATACTTAATGAAACTGACTATACGATGGAACCAGTTTTTCGTATTGTTTGGTCATTATTTGCAATTCTTCATGTTCCCTACTGGGGAGTCATATCTTTTATGTCTTTTTTGTTTATTGTGTCTGCTTTTTATTTTTGCAAACCCTATAGGAATGTATTACCCTATGTAATGCCTTTGTTGGTTGTCACAGCTGGATATTTTGCAGAAAATTTAATAAGATGGTATATGTCATATTCTTTTTTGCTAATTGCATTGAGACATTATTTAGATGGTAAAAAGAAAAATGCATTATTTTGGGTAGTTATTTCGGTGTTATCTCACTATGCAATGATTTTATCTGTATTCTTGATGCTGTTAATAGATTATTTTAAGAAAAAAAGGCTTCATCCATTTGTTGCTATATCTTTAAGCGTATTATTCGTTTTCCTCATGTCATATTATAAAGATTTAATGATGAACTTGCTCTTTGTTGTAAATCTATTTTCTAGTTCTGAAAGGTTCGGGCATTATAGTGAAGATGCAAGTGATTGGTTTGTTGTACAAGATGCTAATGCGTTTATGAGCATAGTAATGATGGTACCTTTGTATTTTGCACTTTGGGTAGCTAATAAAAAAATGAATAATTCTCATTTAGCTTGTTTTGTTTATAATTGCTTTGTAGTTTCCTTATTGATTAAGTCATTAGGACAAAATCTAGAGTTAGCCTTACGATATAGAGCTATTTTCGATCCTTTTGTTTGTATGTTGATGGGATTTGTTTATTACTCTACAAAATCATTACATAGCAGATTTAACATCTATAAGGCAATTATGATTATTTATTTTTTGTTACAGACAACTCGTTTTTGTACTCCTTTACCCAACAATAAACTAAATATGTATGTATGGAATGAAACAAGACCTGCATACGAATTATTGGGTGTACATAAGGGCTGGTGGTAATAAGGTTTTTGAGGAATTTCTCATTTTTATGTTTAAATACCAAATAATTACAATGAAAGTACTTCAAATTAATACTCGCTATTATAATGGTGGATCTACGGGGCGTATCACTTTCGATTTAAAGAAAGTGATGGAAGCTAATGGGATTGAAAGTTATGTAGCATTTGGTTTTGGCTATAATCCAAAGGATAATGAAAAGGATACTGTTTATCGAATTGAATCTGATAGAGAACTTTTTATCAGTAAACTCTGGACAAAGGCTACTGGCCATCATGGTTTCAATAATAAATGCGAGACCAGAAGGCTTCTGGCTTGGATCGATGAGATAAAGCCTGATATCATTCACATGCATAATATCCACAATCATTATGTGAATGTCCGTATGCTGTTGGAATATATTTCAACAAAGAATATTCCATGTGTATTGACAATGCATGACTGCTGGACGTTTACTGGTCATTGTGCCTACTTCGATTATTCTGGTTGTGAAAAATGGAAAACAGGATGCAATCATTGTCCTAGTCTAAGAGATTATCCAAAGACATTTGCACCAATAGATCCTTCTTCTTGGAACTACAAAATGAAGAAGAAGTTATTCGCTCCATTAAATATTACCTTTGTTTCTCCTTCACAATGGCTTTGCGACCTCCAGAAACAGTCCTTCTTGAAGGATAAACCATGTGTGGTGATTAACAATGGTGTTGATATGTCGGTATTCCATCCTATTAAGTCTAATGTGCGAGAGGAATATGGCATTGGCAACCGAAAAATGATATTAGCCGTAGCAGGCGGTCTTGCCACAAGAAAAGGTAAAGATTATCTTCTGAAGCTACCATCATTGCTTAATGAAGATGAAGTCTTGGTACTTGTTGGATTGAAAAAAGGACAAGAAGCCTTGTTGCCTACAACTAATAAGGTTATAGGTATCCAGCGTTCTAAAACACCTGATGAGCTTGTCGGTTTATATTCAGAGGCGGATGTCTTTATCAATCCTACTCTTGAAGATAATTTTCCTACAACTAACTTGGAGGCTTTAGCATGTGGAACCCCAATCGTCACTTTTAATACTGGTGGTAGTGCTGAGGTCGTGACCTCTGAAACTGGATTAGTTGTTGATAAAGGCGACATGGATGGACTCCTTTCTGCAATTAGAACAATTCTGAACAAAGGGAAAGAGCAATATGTTGATGCTTGCAGAAAGAAAGCAGAGTGTGATTATAATAAGGAGATTCAGTATGGTAAGTATTTTGAGTTGTATAAGAATATATTATCAAGATAATGGCTAAAGTACATTTTGACGAAATCGACATAGTGAAGGGTATTGCCATACTTTTTGTATTGTGGCATCATAGTTTTATCAAGTTTCCAATTTATATGTTGGACATTCCTTGGTGTGAATATGCGATGGCGATACATGGCACGTTCTACCTGAATGTATTCTTCTTGGTGTCTGGCTATTTGTTTGCTCACTCAAAACCGAGGACATTCGCAGAGAATTTCAAGAAGAAAGCAAGCAGATTGCTGATACCGTATTTTTGCTATGAGGCTGTAAACCTTGGAGTAAAAACGGCACTTCCACAGTTGGTTAATCGGAAAGTGGGGGGGGCAAGTTGAATATATAGAGGATATGCTTTTGAGGGGTGGTGAATTATGGTTCGTATATGTGCTTTTCTTTATCTTCTTGATATGGCCACCAATATTACATCGGTTGAGCAAGAAGGGCATTGCTGGCATCATCGTGATGCCTGTCAGGTAATTCCTGGTGATTTCAATGACAGCATCTTCCTTTATCCGAGGATTTTGTCATATTCAGTGTTTTTCCTCGCAGGTTATGTGATGAGGGATGTTAATAGGGATATATTGAGATGCAATAGAAATTTTGGCATAGTCTCGGTTTTGTTTGTCGTCTTCTGCTGTTTGTTGATTCAGACGATAAAGGTGCCTTATGTATTGAATTATTTCCTGACCTTCATAGGTTGTTGGTTTGTGTGGGCATTGTCGTTCCAGTTTTTGAAGGTAAAGCCTGCCAGCAGGTTTTTGGGCTTCTGTGGCAAGTATTCCCTATCGTTTTATTGGCTCAATGGCTTTGCATTGGTGCCAGCGAGAATGTTGATCGTAAAGATTTTGCATGTAGAGAATACCCCTTTGATAGCCATCAGCATCTTCTTAATATGTGTGGTGAGCGAGGTGATAGCGATAAAGATAATTAAGAGAATCCCTTACGCAAAGACAATGGTGGGGATGTAAAAATATTCAACCTTTTTTAAAGATTGATCAATTTATTTAAAATATTTTTTATGAATCCAAAGATAAGTATAGTCACAATCGCATATAATTGCGAAAAAGAGATAGAAGAAACAATCCTGAGTGTTATCAATCAACAATATGATAATAAGGAGTATCTTATCATTGATGGTGCATCAAAGGATGGTACGATGGATATAGTTGATAAATATCGTGATAAAATTGATGTCATTATCTCTGAACCAGATAAGGGTAGAAGTGATGCCTTTAATAAAGGTATAGCCCATGCTACTGGTGATTACATCGTTATGATGAATGCTGGAGATTTATTAGCAGATGATGCCTTGAATAAGTTTGCTAGAAATTATGAACCTGGCTACGATGTAATCAAAGGTAATACGATTAGATGGAATGAAGAAACAGGATTCAAATCTATAGAGCATCCTGTTATAGAATATCCTGAGATACCTTTCAATTTCCTTGTTTGTCATCAATCAACCTATATATCTAAGTCTGCTTACGAGCGTTATGGTGGATATGGTATTGATTACAGAGTAGCAATGGATTTTGATTTGATGCTTAGATTTACCCAAAAGGGTGCCAAATTTAGAAAAATCAATGAAAATTTAGCCATTTTCCGAATGGGAGGTATATCCCAAACTGCAGGACAAAGAAGATATGATGAGATGAAAAAGGCAATGTTATCTAATGGTCATTCTAAATTAAGTACAGCTATTTTTATGTTCTATATACATTTGAGAACTGGTGTTAGGAATATACTGAATAAAATTGATCCTGATTTGAAAAATAAATTAATAACAAAGAAGTGTTAGTCCTTTTTGCCAATGGATACAATTGATATTTCACAAAACATTCAAGACTTCAAGCAGGTGTTTGAGCAAGAGGTTACTTTCAGAACCCAAATGGAAAAGCATATTAGTATCTTAATGTTGCAGTTAGGCATCTATAAGCAATTCCGTATGTTGGTAAAGAAGATGGTGGGGGAAGTGCAGAGATAATATATTTGATTTTTCAACTGTATTGAAATGAAAGGTATTTTGGAATGAAAGAGACTAAAGATATACAATATTTCTTGGAGGCAGAAAAGAAGTTTCGTAAAGAACATCCTGATTATGGTGAGCTTTTCTTTGATGAGAAGTATGGGATGCGTGAAATCGGTGACGAGGATTCTGCAAGCTTTTTAGTCAATATGCCGATAGGCGAATATTATAAACAACATTCCCAAATAATAGGAAATGAAGAGAAATATGGCTTAACAGAAGTTGAAAGGACCTTCTTGTGTATGTACTATGCTGAGCATTCTGCCAAATTTCGTGACGACTATTATCATGGGGAAATACCTGAAGTCGTCAGGCAGATGTTTATAGGAATCAACAATGTGGTTTCCAAAGCTCCTCAAAACAAAGATAAAATTCTATATCGCTTTTGTCAGGATGAAGACCCTAAAGGGATGAAAGTTGGTGATGTGGTAAATTTCCCATATAACTTGACTTGTACTAATTTTGATTGGAATCAAGCAAAATACAAGAATGTTTATGTGATTACTCCATTACCAAATGGAAAGACAAGAGCTCATAATCTGTATGAGATATATGAGCATGGGGATGAAAAACAAGTAGACTTCTTACGAGATACTTCTTTTATGGTTACTAAAGTAGAGGAGACTAAAGGAACCCCTTATAGGAAATATTATTTAAAAGAATTATCTGATGCTTGATTTTATGTTCTTCATAGAACAATCATTTGATGTCTGCTAAGGAGGTAAAATTACTTTAAAACAACAATATTATGTGGATAAGACATCTTCCTGCTGATTATTATAAGCAGCAATCTGATTTTGATAATTTAGTTTTTTTGTGGAAAACTAATAATGTTTATGTTATGGATAATCATCTTGCTGCCGCATGGTGTTGGATGCAAGAATGTAATACTGATACTAGATATAATTTTTTGCACATTGATAGGCATAATGATCTTGGCACAAATACACCTTTTGATATATATAGGCATATCAAGGATAATCAACATCTGTCTATAGATGAATACACAAATTTATCTTGGACAAATGAAGGTAATGGTATTTCGCTGAAGGCATTTCGCTGGGATAATTATATTACTCAATGCATGTACTTATTTCCTCAATGGTTTTAGGATGTTGTGTATTCAACTCGTACATCTTTAGGCAGAAGTGAGCGAGAAAAATTACTTGGTGCAGAGATTCATGGTCTTTCTGCTACTGAGCTACTAAATTACATTGATAATAATATTTATGGCGAAGAAGATATTAAAAAACTTAATGAAATGATAGGAAAGAAATCGAAAAAATGGATCATAAATTTAGATTTGGATTATTTTTATGAATCTAATGACGATGGTTTCTTTCAGCTTCTTTCTGATGAATACATAAGTATGTTAGCTTATAAATTGAAAAATATTCGAGACCAAATACAAGTCTTGACAATTGCTCTTAGTCCTGAATGTTGTCGTAACTGGGATAATTCGCTGCATGCTCTTAATATATTTATGGAAACTTTTGGAGGACGTCCTTTTTGTTTCCCAGAAGACTATCAATAATTATATTCAAACAAAATAATGAGGATATTACATATAGCAGAATGTGCAGGGGGTGTAGAGCGTTATCTCCAGATGCTCCTGCCACGATTGGAGAAAAAGGGAATAAAGCAGTATTTCATCTGTTCTCTCAATTATGATAAAAGTACATATAGCAAGATGGTGGATGGTGTTAAGCAAATGGATCTTATGCAATCATTCTCACCTTTGAAAGTGATTGCTAAAGTTAGAGCTATTCGCCAGGAAATCAAAAAAGTCAATCCTGATATTCTGTATTGCCATAGCAGTTTTGCTGGAGGTTTAGGGCGTATGGCTGCCATAGGTTTACATTGTAAGGTTGTTTACAATCCTCATGGTTGGGCTTTTAACATTAAGTAAAAGGCGGTTGCTATGAAACTGAAAAGTATGATATATCTGTGCCTGGAGAAAATCTTGGCTCCTTGTACGGACAAGATAGTTTGTATCTCTAAGGCAGAGAAGGCTTCGGCAGAGCGTGAACACATTGCTAAGGATGATAAGCTAGCTTTGATTCCGAATGGTATTGATGTGAATGCTGTAAGGAATGCTGTAGCAAAGTCTAGAAGTGAACTTGGTATTGCGGAAGATGCTTTTGTGGTAGGTATGATTGGAAGACTTTCTCCACAGAAAGCGCCTGATGTGTTTATCCGTGCAGCCAAGTTGATACATGATGAAATTCCTAACTCTGCTTTCATCATAGTAGGAAGTGGTGAGGAAGAGGAAGAAGTCAAGGCCTTTGCCAAGGAGAATGGTTTGGAACTTGTTGTAACTGGTTGGACTGACGAGCCATATAGCTATTTGAAAGTTTTTGATGTAGCGATGCTCTTGTCTAGGTGGGAAGGATTCGGCTTGGCTGTTGTTGAGTATATGGCAGCTGAGAAGAATGTGGTTGCCACAAAGATTGATGCCATCCCTACATTGGTAGATGATGGTGTTGATGGTCTGTTGGTGGAAATGGATAATCCGCAAGATGCCGCAGAAAAGGCACTCTGGTTATATCGTCATCCAAAGGAAGCTGAGGAAATGAAATCCAAGGCTTTGAAGAAAGTAATAGAGAACTATGACATTTCAAGAGTTGTTGATCAACATGTTGAAATGTTTGAGGAACTTACTGGAGGAAAGTAGGTTTTATCATCATGATTTTAATCAATGTAAATTTAGATGAATGTAATCAAAACTGATATTGAAGGCGTACTCATGATTGAGCCTCGCCTATTTAGAGATGCTCGTGGTTATTTCTTTGAAAGCTTTAGCGAGCGAGAGCTTAAAGAGAAAGTAGAGCCATTGGTAGGTTACAAGGTGGAGTTCTACTAGGACAATGAGAGCATGAGTTCGTATGGTGTGATGCGTGGTTTGCATTTCTTTCGGAAAAGGATACGAAACATCCTTTGCTAAAAGGATTTGATTCACCATTTACTTTTTGATTATATTTATTTTTAATGATAATGTTTATATTATGGAACATAATTATAAGGTGAAAGATGCGACTTCATATTCTATTGATCTAATTGTTGAGTTAGTTAATAATCAGTACTTATCATATTTCAACATCAACAAAGGTGAAACGAAGCATGATTACTATTGCGGAATTACTAACAACCTTGACAAGAGAATGGAAGAGCACCGATGTGAAGACTTTGAGATTGTTGAAGATAGAGTCTTTGCATGGAATTGTGAAAATGTTGATGTTGCCGCTGAGGTCGAAAAACGATTAGGTAAACTCGGATTTGATATTGGTGACACAAAAACTCTTGGTAATGGAGGTGTAGAAAATTCCACAATTGTTTATTTGTTGAAAAAAGGGAACGCAGTTGATTCTTAAGAAGTTAAGCTATGGCAAAACCAAGAGTTTTTATAAGTTTTACATTTTATGACTTAAAGCAAGTTCGTGCAGATCTTGGAAGCTTTATTCGAAGTCTAGGATATGATGTTGTTAGAAATGAAGAAGGAAATATTCCTTATGATGCTAATACGAATCTTGAAGATGCTTGTTATAAGGAAATTAACTCCATAGACATACTAGTGGCTATCATTGGTGGACGATTTGGTACTTCTTCTGATAATGATAAATCATACTCCATATCGAATACTGAAATTAAAACAGCAATAGAGCATAATAAGCAGGTCTATATTTTTATAGATAGAGATGTAGATTCTGAATATCAAACTTATCTTAGAAATAAAGATAGAGAAATTGATTATTCGTTTGCAGATGATAAGAGAATTTTTCAATTTATTGAAGAGATAAAGAGTCTAAAGAAAAACAATGTGATTCATGCTTTTACGTCTTCTAATGACATTATATCGTTCTTAAAAGAACAATGGGCAGGATTGTTTCAACATTTTCTGCAAGAACAGTCGAAAATGGCTGAAACTGATACATTGCGTGATTTGAAAGAGGCTCTTGTTGCTGTTAAAGATTTGACGAGTTATTTAGTAAGCGCTAATGAAAATCATAGTAAAAACATTGATGATATTTTATTTTATAATCATCCCGTTTTTACTGAGATCAAAAGAGTTATGGCTTGGAAATTTCCTATTATATTCCATAATCTTGCCGAACTTAAGTTATTATTTGAGCCTTGGGGACTAAATTGGCCTAGTAGAACAGATAAAGAAGGATATTTCCAATTTACTAATATAAAAAATAGCTATAACATATTTATCCTCAGCTCATTGTTTGATAAGGATGGTAATTTGAAGGCTAAATTTTCTGATACTAATAATCCGATGGTAATTAGGGAAAATATTATAGCGACTGCGGACGATTTACCTTTTTAAATGTTTAGATTCTTTAATAAATTACGGCTTATGGTTTATAGTTCGCAATTAACTATAAACTATTAACTATTCATAAAGTTTATGGCAAAAAAAGTTTTTGTAAGCGGTTGTTACGACCTGCTACATTCTGGTCATGTGGAGTTTTTCCAGCAGGCATCACAGTATGGTGACCTGTATGTGGGTATAGGATCGGATGCTACTTATCTGGAGTATAAGCACCGCAAACCTATGTTTCCGCAGGAGGAAAGGCTATTCATGGTCAAGAATATCAAGGCGGTGAAGGATGCGTATATCAATGAGGGAAACGGAGTCATCGATTTCCTGCCTACTCTTGATAAGGTGAAACCGGATGTGTTTGTGGTGAACGCTGAAGGTGGGTCTGATGAGAAACGTAGGATCTGTAAGGAAAGGGGCATCGAATATGTCGAACTCCAGCGCACACCTCATGCGGGTTTGAAGGCCCGGTCTTCTTCTGACTTGAAGAAGGCGTTATTGAACGTATCTGAGAATACGGCACAGGAAGTGGGGATTCCTACCCGTCTGGATCTGGCTGGTACATGGATTGATCAGCCTTATGTAAGCATGTATCATCCGGGATGGGCGATTACCATCTCGCTGGAACCTACCTTTGAGGTGCGCGACCGCTGTGGTCTGTCTACCTCTACCCGTAAGATGATTCAGAAGATATGGCCGGTGAAGTTGCCGAAGATGGACCCGGAGATGCTCGCCCGACTGGTTTTCTGCTTTGAGAACAATCCGGAGCGTCATGATGGTATCATCTCTGGTGCCCAGGATTCTATCGGTATCTGTGTTCCCGGTCTGGTGCGTCATTATTATGACAACAACTTCTGGCCGGAGAAGATTGAGAGTACGCAGGATGAGATGACTCTCCGATTCCTGGAAGACCACCTGGTGATGATTCCGATGGAACCGAGAAGGGCAGGATGCAGTGTGGTGGAAGGTAAGGATATCACGCCTGAGAAGGTGAAGGCGCTGGCTGATGCAGCTGATGCCTGCTGGAAGGCGATTCTGGCGCACGACCTTGATGCCTTTGCGGCAACATACAGGACATCTTTCGAGGCGCAGATTGCGATGTTCCCGGGTATGGTGAATCCGTCTATCAATGGTGTGATAGAACCGGAGGCAAGTGTACAGCCGATGATTGACCGCTACAGCAACATGGAGGAGGTTCTGGCATGGAAGATGCCGGGAGCCGGTGGCGGCGGTTATCTGGCACTGGTAGTAAAGGACAGTCTTAAATTTGCAGAGAATCATGACGAAGCCATCCATCTTCAGATACGAAGGGCATAACTATCTGGTGCCCTTCCTCATCATCAGCAGCCTCTTCTTCATGTGGGGCTTTGCCCATGGCATCCTGGAGGTGCTGAATCCGCATTTCCAGGAGTCGTTCCATATCAGCAAGGCGATATCGGCCCTGACGCAGGCTGCTGTCTATGGTGCCTACTTTCTGATGGCGTTGCCTGCCGGATGGATTATCCGGAAGTGGGGCTACAGGAGGGGAGTGATAACAGGACTGGTTCTCTTCGGTATCGGTGCTCTGATGTTCATACCGGGAAGCAGGATCAACAGTTTCTACTTCTTCGTTCTGTCGCTGTTTGTGATAGGATGCGGTCTGACCTGTCTGGAAACGAGTGCGAATCCTTATACTACGGTACTGGGACATCCTGACAAGGCGGAGAGCAGAATCAACCTGTCGCAGTCACTCAATGGTATCGGATGGATTGTGGGACCGCTGGTAGGCGGTCAGCTTCTGTTCTCGGGTGTCAACATCGCTATCCCTTATGCCCTGGTGGGTATTTTCGTGCTTTCTGTGGCACTGGTTCTGTCAAGGATCAAGTTGCCTGACCCAAAGAGAGCGCATGAGGCGGATACGAACGAGATGGTAGAGGAGAAGCCGATGCGAGTGATGGCATTCGGTTTCGGTATGCTGACCTTGTTTCTTTATGTGGCTGCCCAGACGGGTGTGAACAGTTTCTTCATCAACTATGCTGAGGAGAGTATTCATATAGAGAAGCAGACTGCCAGTCTGTATCTCGCCTTTGGCGGAATGGGTCTGTTCTTTATCGGCAGGTTGGCTGGTGGTGTCATCATGAATTATATCCAGCCAAGGCTGGTGCTGCTAGTCTGTGCCATCCTCACCTTTGTAGCCACATTGATTGTGGTGGTATGTAGCGGAACCTTATCTCTCATTGCGTTCTTCGCCCTGTATCTGGGAGAGAGCATCATGTTTCCGACTATCTTCTCGCTGGCATTGAGGGATGCGGGTACAAAGACCAAACTTGCCTCTTCGTTGCTTATCATGACGATAGTGGGTGGTGCGGTTGCTCCAGTAATCATGGGGTATATAGCGGATACTACGGGTAGTATGGCGATTGCCTTTCTTATACCGTTGGTATGTTATGGGGTGATTGGAGGGTATGCTGCAATGCCTAGATGCTCTTCGACTTGTGTCGAGAGGAACTGAAAGAGTGATGAATTTTGGGAAATGCTCCCCTACCCTATAATGAGTTTGTTTTAGGGGGATTGGGCTTAGTAGCCCGTTTTTTAAAAATCTCTTTAAAAAGTAGCGACAAATATACTTTGCCGCTACTTCATACAACATTTATTCAAATACAAAATCTATTATGTAATGGAATATTTCACTAAGAAGTTCTTTGTTGTCCAAACACCAAAGATAAATCTTAAGAGCCAACCTACCATAATGGAACCAAGTAAGCATATTGCTTCTCTTCTCGCTGTAACGAGTTGCACCTTCTGCAATGACAGTCAGGCGTCTTCTTTTCATTCTCTTCATGAATGTAAATATTTGACGATTTTTTGTTCAAATCATTTAAGAATAGTTAGAATATCATAAAGAGGTTTGCAGCCAACTAATAAAAACTTCATAATCATATATGAACATCTGCTCAAAAATAAAGAACATCATGAAAGAAATAGCTAATGTGTTTGGAACTGAGTTTGTAAAAAATCCTACAACAGAAAACGCTATTAAGGGATTTTTTACCAATAGATTGACCCGTAAAGACACCTCATTCTCTATTTTAGGTGTCAGATGCAATAACGAACAAAGTACTGGCAAGCGCAAGATGTCCCCTATGCAGATTTACTATTTCCTGCAAGGGTATAAAATCAACGAAGCATCAATTGAGATGAAAAAGGAGCAACAGATACTCAACACGTTGTATGATGATTTCTACTCAGAGGGGGTAAATGGTATTCCACATATTCAAATCAGTGCGATTGTTGGCCAAAACGGTTCAGGAAAAAGCAGCATAGTTGAATTTATGATGAGACTCATCAATAACTTTGCAGCTGCAACCATAGGAGAATTGCAAAATAGTGGCAAAGCTTCCGACCATCTTCATTTTGTTGATGGAGTGGATGGAGAAATGTGGTATATTCTGGAAGGCTATGCGTACCAACTGAAAGTGAAAAACTGTAGCGTCAAACTCTTTAAGTTCAACAAAAATGTTGAAGATAAAGAAGGTAAGCACTTTACAGAACCGGAAAAAATCTTTAATAATTCTAATTTCCGCAACACTATAATTTAATATTTTTTATAAGCACCTGAGCAACAA
>OIAM01000068.1_pt1 | contig 56860 bp, 47 predicted proteins | sample 1580771 | NCBI WGS metagenome assembly OIAM01 (sample SAMEA3882538, study PRJEB24775) | human gut metagenome | biome: human-associated habitat; feature: intestine environment; material: feces | place: Netherlands | collected 2009/2010
AGCAAGACGCAAGTGCCGCCCAAGGCACGATGCGGATGCTGGGTGCCGCAACCCGATAGCGGAGCACATTTTAAATCGTCCCACTTCCCGGCAAGGGCGACTGTTCAAAAGTCTCCTATGATACACAGGGGGTTTTGAACAACTAAAAAATAATGCGCAGAAAGGCGCAGCTTTCGGCGGCTTTTGAGCCTTGCAAGAAAACAAACAACGGATATACGCTATATCTCTAGTTGTTCAAAAAGCAGAGGGGGTTTTGAACAACTAGAAACGCTAACCGAACAAAAACGATGCTTTTTGCTCTAGTTGTTCATCTTGAACAACTAGGAATAAACGTAGATAAGCTAAAAAGTTCTAGTTGTTCAAAAGTCCATAGTAGTAATAGAGTTTTATAAAGGGGTTTTGAACATTCAGAAGCCCTGCGGTGCATCAAGCCAGCTGTATTTGCTGGTTCTGGTTTGTGATATCCGCAACCACAGAGGCTTCTTCCAGTTCTGGCTGATACCAATAGTTTTTGCGGTTGGGCTGATTTCCAATGTAGAGTGTTTTCAACCCCAGTGCTACGCGGGCGCGGCGTATGGTGCTTACCGAGATATCCCGCTCGGCGCACAGGCGGTACACCTCGCCCGCCTCTACCCAGCCCACGAAGGACAGCTGCTTTTCCAGCGCCTCGATGGCGTTGGCAAGGGCGGCAGAGGGGCGGCCGTTGCCGGTGGCGGGGGTGCCCGCCTCCCGGATGATGGCGTCGGCGGTAAGGGTGCAGGGGCCGTCGTAGGCCACCGTGCCCTGCGGACAGATGCGGTAGCGCTGGCTTTCGCCGGGCTGGCCAAGGCTGTTTTTGGCGTGGGCCACCACCCGCACCTCCGGGTGCTCCGGGTCCCGCCCGGCGATGAGGATGCTGCGGGCGGCGTTGCGGAAATCGCTGGAGCCAAGCAGACGGTCCAGCGCGCTGCACACCCCGGGGCCGGGCTTGCTCATGTGGCTGATGAGCAGCACCGCCATGTCCAGCTCCTTGGCAAGGGCACCCAGATGGTCCAGCAGCGGGCGCACCTGCTCGGCGCGGTTCATCTGCACCCCCTGCCCCAGATAGCTCTGGATGGGGTCGAACACCAGCAGCGCCGGGCGGTACACCCGGCACAGGGCGGCAAGCTCCTCGTCGCCCATGCTGTAACTGGCACCATCCTGAAAATACAGCCGGTCAAGGTCTGCCCCCATGGCCTCGGCGCGGGGACGCAGCACCTTGTTGGGGTCGTTCTCGGCGGTAAGGTAGAGCACGGTGGCGGGGGGCTGCGGCGGGGTGTCCGGCGCAAAGGCTGCGCCCCGGGTAAGCCGGGCGCACACGTCCAGCGCAAGGCTGGTCTTGCCCGCAGCGGACACGCCGCCCAGAATGCTTACCATGCCCCGGGGCAGGTAGGGCTGCACCAGATAGGCGGCGCGCTCCGGCGCAAAGGCGCTGGCGGGACGGATGCGGAACCGCCCGCGCCCGGCCTTTTGTTTGGCTTCGGCTTCGGCGCGCTGCTCCTCGGCAAGGCCTGCCTGCACATACTGCTGGCGGGCGTTTGCCACAAAGCCCTCGATATCCTGCCCCATGCGCGCTCCGCAGTCGGTGAACCAGCTCTCCACCCGGCCGGTGTCCCGCAGCTGACGGCTGTACAGCTGCCCCCGCAGCAGCCGCAGGGCTTCTTCGCGGCGGTCTTTGTCCAGCGTATACACCAGTGTGGCGGTGTAATCGCTGAGCAATTGGGCGTCCGGCGCGTGCTCCAGATGCTGGCACAGCTCCGTCCACACCTCGTGCTGGACGGCCTGCGCCTTGTCGTAGGCGGTACGGTACTTGTTTGCGTCCATGTAAAAAACCTCCTTTGGACATAAAGTATCTACCCTTATCCTAAGGCGATGGACGCGGAAAAACCAGTGTGTACTTTTTGAGGGCCAGAGGGTATTATTGCACGCTGGATATACACGCTGTAAATGCAAGCGCAGCCGCTGCAAAACAAAAATAAACGCAGCAGCGCATGGCAGCGCCCGCCGCGCGGGAAAACTCTGCCAAAAACTGGCGAAGTATTTCCCCCCGCGTAATCCACCGAAAACGTGCGATTTTTGGGGGAGACAGCAAATGCCGGACAGCTTGCAGGCTGCCCGGCATTGTGCGTTGTGGTTATTTTTTGATCGCCCGCAGGATGCGGTTGGCGATGTACTTATGCCCGCTCACGGTGGGGTGGGCGTCGGTGGCGGTCATGGCAAAGGGGATGGGCACATAGGTCACGTTCTCGTTCTGGGCGGCAAGGCTCTTGCTGAGGGCATTCAGCCGCCGGAACAGCTGTGTCCACTCCGGCAGCAGGGGCACAGGGTTCGTGTAGCCCAAAAGGATGATCTGCGCGTCCGGGTTCAGCGCCCGCAGCTCCGCTACGACCTGCGGCATATGCACGGCGGCTTCCTGATACGCCTGCTCGCAGATGGCGTCCGTACCGCCGCCCAGCAGCAGCTGGGTGGTGGCCTGTTTTTCTTCCTTTGTCAGCCGCAGACGGGAAAGGTCGCTGTTCAGCCGCTGCAGGTTCTCAAAGCTGGGCTCGCGCAGCACGCCGCTGACCATGGTGGCTACCAGCTGCTCGCTCTTCCAGTTGGTGGCGTTGCCCAGCGCCACAAGGGCGGGCACCAGCGCATCGTTGGAGCCGATCTGCACGCTGATGACATCCGCGCGCTTGAGGTAGTCCAGCATCTGGGGGTAGACGTAGTAGGTGCCCGCCTGCTGGTTCATCTGGGGCATTGCGCCGGTGTGCAGCATATCCGCAAGGTCGCCGGTGGTCAGCCCGGGCAGGCCAAGGTTGATGGCGTGCTGGCGGTCCAGCCCAAGGCCTTTGCCCACCAGCGAAACATAGCACTGCTCCGGGTAGCCCTCGAAGTTTGGGGCCGCGTCTATGCCGATGGCGGCTGCAGTGTACTTGAAATCCGGCAGACCCACGCCGGAAACGATGCTGTCGCCCAGCGCCACATAGGTGCGCTGAGGATCGGCGGCAGGGGCTTCCGCAGTGGGGGCTTCCGTGTCCGGGGCAGCTGCCTCGGCGGTCTGCTCCTGCGCGGCGGGGGCGGTCTGTTCCGGCGGCAGGGCGTCGGGCTGCTGGGCAAAGGCAGGCACAGCCAGCAGCACCAGCGCAGCGGCGCTGCACAGCCATGCGGTAAAACGGGGATGGTTCATGGAGGATTCCTTCTTTCTTAAAGGCAGACGGGACGATTTGGAATGCGCGCCGCGCTCGCTTTGCGCATATTCAGCGGAAAGATTATTTTTATTTTGCGTTTGTCGCGCTCTGCGGAGCGCTCCAAACGAATTTTCACGGGAGTGTTTACCCCGCCTCTTCTTCCAGCTTACGGTAGTCGGCCTTACCGGCGGGGGTCAGGGGCATTTCGGGAATGATCTTATAGGCCGAGGCGGCGGGCTGCACATACTCCGGCAGCTCCTCAAGGCACAGCTGGCGCAGCTCCCGCAGGATCTGGCGCTTTTTGCCGGTGGCGGCAGGCTCCAGCACCACAAAGACGAAGGGCAGACGTCCTTGGGTGTGGTCGGTATCGGCGTAGCCCACCACGCAGCACTGGTGCACGGCGGGGTGGCGGCTGATGACGTTTTCGATCATGGAGGGGAACACCTTGAAGCCGTCGTGCCGGATGATGATGCGCTTGATGCGGGCGTCCAGATACACAAAGCCGTCCTCGTCCATGGAGCCGATATCGCCGGTGTGCGCCCACAGCTGGCCGTCCGCGTGGCGGCGCAGCAGGTAGGCGGTCTCCTCGGGCTTGTTGTAGTAGCCCTTCATGGCGGTGGGGGTGCAGATGCAGATCTCGCCGCGCTGACCGATGGGCAGCTCGGTCTCGGTGCCCGGCTCGAAGATGGAGACCACCGTGTTGACCATGGGGATGCCCACGCTGCCGGGCTTTGTCACGTTGCCGGCGGCGATGGTGGCAGCCGAGGATACCTCGGTCATGCCGTAGCCCTTTGCCAGCGGGAACTCCACCCCGTGGGCTTTGAGGAACCGGTTCACCGTCTGCTCCGCGCCCAGCGAGAGGGAATCGCCTCCGGCGGCGTAGTTGCGGATGAAGGAGAGGTCTTTGTTTTTCAGCAGCGGGTCGGCGGCAAGCTGCTGGTAGTGGGTGGGCACGCCGAACATGTGCGCGGGCTTGTACTTCCACACCAGTGCGCCCAGCTTATCCGGGTCCAGATTGGGGATGATGATGATATGCAGCCCCATGACCAGCGGCATGTGGATGCCGCAGCTGTAACCGTAGGCGATGAAGGGCGGCATGACGTTCAGCAGCTTCTGCCCGCGGTGGAACAGACGGCTCTGGGCGGCAAACTCCTGTGCAAGGGCGTTGAAGCAGTAGTCGGTCAGCATAACGCCCTTGGGCGAACCGGTGGTGCCGCCGGTGTGCACCACCACGCAGGTGTGCTGGGGGTCGTAGGGCACGGCGGCGGGGCTGTGCCCCTTGCCTGCGGCGATAAAGTCCTTCCAGCGCAGCACGTTGGAGGCGTAGCGGTTTTTATCCGGCTCTGTCAGCTTGTAGCCCACGGCTTTGGCCAGCGGCAGACTGTCGGCGGGGCTGAGCACCACCACCCGCTCCACGCTGGTGCGCTTTGCGGCCTGATGGCAGCGGGGGTACACCACGTTCAGGCAGATCAGCAGGCGGGACTCCACCTCCTCGATGTACTCCCGGATGCCCTCGGCGCTGTACCGGGGGTCTACCAGATTCAGGGTAGCGCCCAGCAGGTCGGCGGCGTAGAAGGTGTAGACCACCTCCGGGGTCATCACGCTGACAACTGTGATGATATCGCCCTTTTTCACCCCCAGCGCCTGCAGGGCGGCGGCGGTCTTTTTTACCTGCACGATCAGGTCGGCGTAGCTGAACTTGCGGCCGTAGTATTCCAGCGCGGTGTCGCCCAGATGCCGCTCGTTGTTGCGGCAGACCAGCGCAAAGGCCGAGCACTCCGGCACGGATTGGTGGATGTACTTTTCGTCATAATATTTCAGCCATGGCTTTGCCTTGGAGGCGTAGACCGGCTCCTTGCCATCTTCCATCATAGGATCAGACCTTTCTTTATCATCATTCGGAGCGCGGCGCTGCGGGCGCGGGTGCCGTCACGTTTGCCGGGGCAGCGCTCTGCCCGGCGGGGATGGTCTCCGGCAGGGCGGCAGCGGTCTCTGCGGTCTGGGCTGCGGCCTCCACAGTCTCGGCGGTGGCTTCCGCAGCGGTTCCGGCGGCGTTTTCCGCTGCCTTGGCGGCCTCCTCGGCGGCCTTGGCGGCGCGCTCGGCCTTCAGCTGCTCGGCGCGCTGACGCGCTTCCTCCTGCCGTTTCAGGGTGCGCGCCTTGATGCGGCACACCGAGCACAGTCCCTCGGCGCTGTCCGGGGCAATGGGCTTGCCGCACTGCTTGCACAGGGTCTTGGTGCACTTGTACAGCACCACGGGGCCAAGGGTGGTCAGCTGGTACAGCTTCATGCCGTCAAAGCCCTTGTTGGAGCACACGTTCATGCACACGCCGCACTCGCTGCACTTCCACGGGGTAAGCACCATGCGGGTCTGGCCGTTGGGCATCTCCTCAAACTTCAGGGCGTTGGCGCGGCAGGCTTTCTCGCACCGGCCGCAGCCAAAGCAGTTGTCGGTGAACTTGGGCATATAGTAGCCGTACTGCAGGGGCGTTTCCATGGCGGCTTTCAGCTGCTTTGTGCGCTGGTGCAGCAGCAGACGGAAGTCCACCCCGCTGTCCTCCTCGCTGCGCAGGCCGGGCAGCATCTGCAGCAGCTTTTTGGTGCCGCTCTTGGAGCCGTGGCTCACCTGTTCCAGCATCTCGCGGCGGGTCAGCTCCTGCACATGGTAGGGGTACTCCTTTTCCTCGTATGCCAGCGAGAACCGCGCTTCAAACATCGGCTGACCGAAAAAGTCCACAAGGCGGGTCAGCTCCTTGCGCAGCTGCTCGGCGCACAGGTCGTTCTCGCACTGCCCGCAGGGGGTCAAATCCAGCACGATCTTTTTGTTCAGCGCCAGATACGCCAGCGCCTCCCACGAGAGGGCACAGATGCAGCTGCGCACCACGGTGTTCTTGCGGCTGGACTTCTCACAGCCGATCCAGATGGTATCGTTGTCGGTGTCCGCTGCGGCGGTATCCCGCTGCACCTGCTCGGGCGAGGGCGCAATGCAGCCGCTGCGGCAGGCGGAAACGCACAGTCCGCAGTCGGTGCAGGGGTCCCAGTCCTTGACGAGGTTCGGGCGGGTAAAGATCTCCTCGCCGTAGGGGCAGATGTCCTTGCAGGTCGTGCAGGGCTTGCGGTGAGGGTGCAAATTCCAGCACTGGCGGCGGTTGATCTCAGGATGGCTGGTCTTCATCAGGGCATCCATTGCAGTTCTGGTAAAAAAGCCCATGGTCTTACTCCTTTTCCACAACAGAGGTAAGGGCGGCGTGGTCGAGCAGGAAACGCTGCACCTTCTGGTTGGTCACGGCGGCGGCGATGGCGTCCCGGCTGAGCACCTTGCGGATCTCTTCTTCCGGGGTGTCGTGCAGCTTGGAAAGGCGGGCGATCTCGGCGTCCACCTCCTGCTGGGTCACGGTGATCTTTTCGGCTTCGGCGATGGCGCGCACTGCCAGCATTGCCCGCAGCTGGCGCTCGGCTTCCCTGCGGTAGCCCTCCCGCACCTGCTCCGGGGTCAGCCCGGCGCTCTTGCAGTAGAGCTCCATGGTCATTTTGCTCTTGCGCAGCCGCTGGCGCAGCTGGGTCATCTGGTATTCGGCGTTCTGCGCCAGCAGCTCTGCGGGCAGCTCCACGGTCAGGTTCGCACCTGCCATGTCCAGCAGCGCCGCCCCGGCAATGCGGTCGGCGTTGGCTTCGTGGGAAAGGCGCTTTTTCTCCCGCAGGCTCTCCCGCAGAGCTTCCAAGTCCGCATAGCCCAGCGATTTTGCAAGGGCATCGTCCACCGGGGGCACCTGCTTGCGCTCCACCGTGTGCAGGCAGATCTCAAACTGCGCGGTCTTGCCGGAAAGCTCCGGCACCCGGAACTCGGCGGGGTAGGTGAAATCGAACCGGAAAGTCTCGCCCGCGCAGTGGCCGTACACGGCTTCTTCGGCGGCGGGCATCAGCTGCCCGGTGCCCAGCACCACGGTCACGGCTTCCATCCGGCTGTCCGGGATGGGCGCACCCGCGAGAAAGCCCTCGAAATCCAGCGTGATGCGCATCCCGCGGGCGGCGGGCGCGTCAGTGGGCACAAAGGGCGCGTGGACCCGCGCCAGGTTGCCGATATCCGCCTCTACGGCCTTATCCGATACCGGGCGCACCCGGCGGGTGAAGGCAAGCCCCTTGTACTGCCCTAAAGTGGCAGCGGGCATGGTGTTTGCAGTTTGTTCCATAGTCGAACACTCCTTTTTACAAAAGCGGCGTTACAGCCCGCGGGCGGCCAGCCAGCTTTCTGCGATCTGGGAGAACATCTCCGGGTACTGGGCATCTTCTTCCTTAAAGGCGCTCAGGTAGTACTCCACCTCGGCGCGGGTGGGGGCTACGGTGCGCCGCCAGATGGTAAAGGTGGTGCCGTTGCCCATATCAAAGGTGGCCTCCAGCGCAAAGTACTCGTCCCGCACCGCAAGGAACCTCTCGTTCAGCTTGTGGGACATCTCGCCGTTGCCCACAAAGGTCTGGGGGAAGGGGTCGGCGGTGAGGACATATTTGGCCTCGAAGAACTGCATGGGGAAGTTGTGGGTGCCCGGCACCGAGAAGCCGAAGGCCAGCTTGTCGTTGATGGGGGTTGCGGGCAGCTGGCAGTTCTTGAAGTGATCCGGGCAGTACAGCATATCGTGGGGGATCATGTAGCTGATCTCGCCCTCGGCGCAGTGGGTGTCGATCCAGTTGGCAATGGCCTTGATCTGCGGCAGATCCTTGCGGTCATAGATCAGCTTGTCCAGCCGGACGAACTCCTCGGTGACTGCCAGCGGGAAGTGATCCACCAGAAAGCCCGGCAGGGCAATGGTGGTCAGGGGAGAGCAGCGCACCGAGGTGGCAAACACGAGGGTGAACACCCAGAACACGACCTTTGCCGCCCGGAAGCGGCTGATGCCCTCGGCCAGCGCCGCTGCGCCCAGCAAAAACAGGAGAAACCACCCCGGGAGGAACAGCAGCATCTGGTGGGAGCCGGTGTTCTGGATGCGGGTGAACAGCAGCATGCTCAGCAGGATCTCCAGCCCGGCAAGGCAGGGCAGCGCAGGCATTTTGCGCTTTTTCAGGCTGAACCACAGCCCCATGCCCACGAGCACAAGGTTCATCAGACCCATGCGCCAGAACTGCAGGCTGATCTCGGCTGCAAAGCCGCCGCCGTTATAGTAGGAATAGCGCTCGGCGTAGCTGTAAGCGAGGATGCGGCTGACCATCGGCCACAGCAGAATGAGCATGGCCACCATGCTCATCAGGCCGAACAGCACGAGGTTGCGCACCTGTAAAAGCGCCTGCTTTTTCTGCCCGGCGCGGGCAGTGCGCGCGCTGCTTACCAGCACCAGCACCGCGTAGGCAAAGTAGTAGCCCACCACAAAATATAAGTACCACCGGCGGGAGAGGATGATGGCTGCCGTGGCGGCAAACAGCAGGCAGAAGCGCACCGGCTCCAGTTTTTCAAACCGGAAGTCCAGCGTGAGCAGCAGAATGCTGAAGCCGAAGATGAGGCCGAACCAGTCCGGCTGGCTGAGCATGGCGCTCATGCGCAGCCACGGGTAGGTGACCATCCAGGTCATGCCGATGAGGAAGTACCAGAAGCGGTTTTTCACCCGCAGCATCTGCCCCACCTTGATGGTAAGCCCTGCCAGCAGCACCAGCAGCATGGGCAGGATGCTGAACACCTGACAGAAGGCAAAGCTGTCGCCGGTGCGGTCGCTCAGGCAGAAGGGAAACTCCAGAAACAGGGTGATGAAGTTGGTGTAGTCCTCGGCAAAGGAGCCGAAGATGAACTGGAAGCCCGCCGCCGGGCCTTGCAGAAAGGCGGCCTCGGCCCAGTACTGTTTGTTGATATAGTTGACGTAATCCCAGATATACACAAAGCTGCGGCGGCCAAGCGCCCAGAAAAAGTAGACCAGCGCTGCCGCCCACAGGCCGACGAGCACCGCTTTGTGGAAGAGGTCAAATTTGATTCCCGCCACCCGCAGCACCAGCAGCACACAGGCAAACAGGGCAAGGTTGCACCACAGGCTCACCAGCGGAAAAAAGAATTTGCTGCCGGGCGCAGCCAGCGCAAAAACGGCCAGCAGCACCGCTGCTGCCGCCAGCACCAGCACGATTTTCGCCGCAGCGGAAACGCGGGGCTTTGTAATGGGTTCGGACATGGAATAGGACCCTCCTTGCAAAATTTCACACCTTACAGTATAACAACTCCCCGGGGCACTGTCCAGCACCCCGGCGGCGAAAAATGCAGAATGTCCCGCCGCTTTCAAAGCAGACGGGACATTTTTGCGTAAATATTACTTATCGGAAACTTCCGCAGCGGCCTTAGCAGCCTTTGCCGCCTTGCGCTTTTGCGCCAGTGCCTTGTTGGCGCTCAGGCGGGCGGCGTCCGGGTTGGGGGCTTCCGGGGACAGCCGCAGCAGATAGCTGCCCATGGCGGGCAGGTCCAGCGTCAGGGTGTAGTCCCTGCCGAACACACCGCCGTCGGTGGTGTGGAAGCTCTGCTTGCGGTGCGCCTTGTGCACGCCGCCCCAAGTGCCGGCCTCGGTGTCCAGCACCAGCTCTGCGCTGCAGGGGAACTTGAGGTACAGGGGGAACTTTTTGTGGGCGTGGTCCTGCGTGTTCATCACGCAGAGCAGGTTCTGCCCGCGTCCCTTGCGCAGCCATGCGTACACACCCTCGGCGCAGCTTTCGTTTGCCACCCACTCAAAGCAGTCCGGGTTGTACTCACCATCGTAGAGGGCGGGCTCGGAGGCATAGGTGCGGCTCAGAGCGGCAAAGTACTTCTGGAAGGCATCGTGGAAGGGGTATTCCAGCAGATTCCAGTCCAGCTCCCGCTTTTCGTCCCACTCCCGGAAATGTGCCAGCTCGTTGCCCATAAAGTTCAGCTTTTTGCCGGGATGGGTGTACATATAAAAATACAGGGTGCGCAGCTGGGCACATTTTTCCGCGTAGCTGCCCCACAGCTTGTCAATGATGGTCTTTTTGCCGTGCACCACCTCATCGTGGCTCAGCGCCAGCAGATACAGCTCGTTGTAGAAGTAGTGCATACTGAACAGCAGCTTGCCGTAGCAGCCCGGGCGCTCGCCGAAGGGGGTGGCAAAGTAGTCCAGCGTGTCGTGCATCCAGCCCATGTCCCACTTGTAGTCAAAGCCCACGCCCTCGTAGCGGGTAGGGGCGGTCACCTTTAAAAAGTTGGTGGAGTCCTCCGCCATGTAGATGCCGGTGGGCCAGCGCTCGTTCAGGCCGTGGTTCAAACTGCGCAAAAAGTTCACCGCGCCCTGATTCACGCCGCGGTTGGGGTCGCCCTGCCAGTACAATGCCCGGGAGATGGCGTCCATGCGGATGCCGTCGCAGTGGTACACGTCCATCCACAGCCCGGCGGCGCTGCTCAAAAAGCTGCACACCTCCCGGCGGTAGTAGTTGAAGTTGCAGGTGCCCCACTCGCTCTGTCCCACGTCGCTGTCGTACTCGTACAGGTAGGTGCCGTCAAACTTTGCCAGTGCGTCGGCGTTGGCGGCAAAGTGCACCGGCACAAAGTCCATGATGACGCCAATGCCCATGCGGTGGCAGGCGTTGACAAAGCCCGCGAACTGGGCGGGGGTGCCGTAGCGGCTGGTCACCGAGAAGTAGCCGGTGGTCTGGTAGCCCCAGCTGCCGTCAAAGGGGTGCTCGGCCAGCGGCAGCAGCTCCACATGGGTAAAGTGGTGCTCCAGCAGCCACGGGATCAGCTCCCGCGCCAGCTCCTCGTAGTTGTACCACCCGTCCGAGCCGTCCGGCCGGGTTGCGCCGGGCTTGTGCTTCCAGCTGCCGGCGTGCAGCTCGTAGATGTTCAGCGGGCGGTTGCGGCATTTGTCCCGCCGCTCCATCCACGCGGTGTCGTCAAAGGTGAAGTCCAGCTTTGTCAGCTTGCTGGCGGTGCCGGGGCGCAGCTCGGTGGCAAAGGCGTAGGGGTCGCTGCGCATCACGGCGCTGCCGTCCGCGCCATGCACGCGGTATTTGTACAACTCGCCCTCCGCAAGGCCGGGGATAAAAGCGCTCCACACGCCGGTATCGGCTTTTTCCATAGGCACGCCGCGCTCCCAGCCGTCAAAGCCGCCGCACACCTCCACGGCGGTGGCACCGGGTGCCCACACGGCAAAACGCCAGCCCTCGGCGCCGTTTGGGTCGGTGCAGGGGTGCGCACCCAGAATGCGGTAGGCATCGAAGCAGTCGCCACTGAAAAACGTGCGGGGGATCACAGGGTAATTCATGCAAAGATCTCCTTACTTCTCTATGTTGACCGGCGGTGTGCGCCGGTTGATACAAGGCTGTTTGGGAAAACTATCCAAGAAAAACGCCTTTTTACCGGCACAGTGGCCGATAATCTTAGCGAATCTTGACAAAAATCGGCAAAAATACACATATTTGCCAGAGGGTGTGGTATACTGTTGCTGCCGCCTTGCGGGCGGTGCAACTTTTTAGAGCAATAGAATGGGAGCGAATGATCATGGCTTGGTATGACGAAGCAGTATTTTATCACATCTATCCGCTGGGGCTGTGCGGCTGTGCGCACGAAAACGACGGCCAGCCCACCCCGGGCGCTTTTGCAAAGCTGGAAGCATGGGCAGCCCACGCGGCAAAGCTGGGCTGTACAGCCATCTACATCGGCCCGCTGTTCGAGAGCGGCTCCCACGGTTATGATACCATCGACTACCGTCTGGTGGACCGCCGCCTTGGCACCAACGAGGAGTTCAAGGCTTTTGTGGCGGCCTGCCACGCCCGCGGGCAGCGGGTCATCGTGGACGGCGTGTTCAACCATGTGGGCCGCGATTTCTTCGCGTTCCGGGACCTGAAGGCGAACCGCGAGAACGCCCGCTATAAGGACTGGTTCTGCGATGTGAACTTCTGGGGCAACAACGAGTATAACGACGGCTTTTCCTACGGCAACTGGGGCGGCTACAACCTGCTGGTCAAGCTGAACCAGCGCAACCCGGAGGTGCAGCAGTACCATTATGATACCGTCCGCTTCTGGGTGGAACAGTTCGACATCGACGGCATCCGTCTGGACGCAGCCGATGTGCTGGATTTCGACTTCATGCGCGGGCTGCGCCGTCTGGCAAACGAGGTAAAGCCGGAGTTCTGGCTGATGGGCGAGGTCATCCACGGCGATTACAGCCGCTGGGCAAACCCGGAAATGCTGCACTCCGTGACCAACTACGAGCTGCACAAGGGCCTGTGGAGCGGCCACAACGACCACAACTATTTTGAAATTGCCCACACCATGCGCCGGCTGCAGGGGCTGTGCCACGACACCCGGCTGTATCTCTTCTCGGATAACCACGACGTGGAGCGCCTGCCCAACAAGCTGCGCAACCGGGAGCACATCCGGCATATTGCCATTCTGGTGTACAGCCTGTGGGGCATCCCGTCCATCTACTACGGCTCGGAGTTCGGCATCGAGGGCAAAAAGGAGTGGGGCAGCGACTGGCCGCTGCGCCCCTGTCTGGAGCTCAGTGACTACGCTGATGCAGAACGTACAAATCCTGTTACCAGTGTATACAAAGCGCTGGGGAAATGCAAGGCTGAATTGCCGGAAATGACCTACGGCGAGGTAAAGGAATTGCAGCTCACCACCCAGTGCTACGCCTTTGCCCGGGTGCTGGACGGCAAGGCGGTGGTAGCGGTGCTGAACAACGGCGATACCCCCGCACAGCTGGAGTTCCAGCTGCCGGTGGAAACCGCCAAGGTCACCGACCTGCTGGCGGACACCGTGGGCGCGCAGGAGGTGTTGGTCTCCACCGAGTGGAACCGCATGAAGGTGCAGCTGCCCTCCAATTACGCCACCCTGCTGAGATTGGAATAAAGCAACGCCTGCGGCGTGACCGGCGCAAAAGCCTTTACCCTTTGGAGATAGGTTTCCCCCTTCCGGGGGAAGCCTTTGTTCAGAAAGCTGAGATTGGAATAACCTTGCACATTTTGCCGCGTTTTGCTACAATAAGGAGAGAAAAGTCGTTTTACGGAAAGGAAGCCTGAACCCCTATGAATGCAGCACAGCGCAGAGAACGCATCCTGACCCGGCTGAACAGCGCCGGTGCCCCTTTAAGCGCCAGCACGCTGGCGGCAGAACTGGGGGTGTCGCGGCAGATCGTGGTAGGGGATGTGGCGCTGCTGCGCGCCGGTGGGGCGCAGATCGATGCCACCCCCCGGGGCTACCAGCTGCACCCGGCGGAGAAGGGCTATACCGGCATTCTGGCCTGTGTGCACCGCACGCAGGAGGAGATGCGCCAGGAGCTGTACACCGTGGTAGATCAGGGCGGCACGGTGGTGGATGTGGCGGTGGAAAACAGCCTGTACGGCGAGATCCGTGCCACCTTGAACCTGTGCAACCGGTACGATGTGGACAACTTTATCCGTCAGGCGGCGGACGCGCCCGAGAGCCTTTTGAGCCGCATGACCGGCGGCGTGCACCTGCACACCCTGCGCTGCCCGGACAAGGACACCTTTGCCCGCATCCGCACGGCTTTGGAGCAGCAGGGGCTTTTGTACCGCAAGGAGTAACGCCGCTCCGCTTATACCCAGTATAAAAAGGGCTGCGGGGCTTGTCTATCCGCAAAACCGGAAAAATGTTGGAAAATCAACAAAAATGCAAAAGAGGTGGGTTTTCTGGATATCCGCATTGAAAAGACCGAGCGCGCCATCAAGCAGGCCTTTATGGAGCTGCGCCGCGAAAAGCCGGTGGAAAAGATCCGTGTCAAGGAGCTGTGCGACCGCGCCTGCATCAATAAATCCACATTCTACGCCCATTATCAGGATATCTATGCGCTGGCCAACGCCATGGAGGACGAGATGGTGCACGCGGTGGTGGAAAGCCTGCCCCGCCTGACCGCCAGCGATGTGAGCGAGCGCACCGAGTGGCTTGCGCGGGAGATGTTCCGCGCCTTCACCGCGCATCAGGCCGAGATCAGCGTGCTGTTCTCCGGCTCCCGGCAGGGGCTGTTCATCAACCGGGTGGAACAGGCCATGTGCCAGTGCATCGCCCAGACCGACCCCACCTTTGAGACGGACGTAGTGCGCAAGGTGGTGCTTTCCTTCTGCGTGCAGGGGTGCTACTACACCTTTACCACCTACTGCGGCCAGATGGACGAAAAGCGCCTTGTGACCCTGCTGGCCTCCATCGCCCGCGCCGCGCAGCGGATACGGATGTAATGCGGGACGATCAAAAATGGCCGCCGCTTGTGCTTTGGCCATCTTTAGAGGAATAATTATTTTTACTTCGGGATAGCGGAGCGTCTGCGGACGCTCCGCTATCCCATTTTTTATAGGGGACGCGTGCTTTTGGCAGAACTGCCAAAAAATAAGACGAAAATTCGTCATCTGCACTTTTTTACCATATTTTTTAAGAAAGAGTTTACACTATGCCGGAAGTGGTGGTATTATATAAAAGTATATGATGGCGTAGGATGCGCTTGCGCTCGGGAGGGTGCTCGGGAGGGTATAGAGCAGGATGAAGAACAAGATCTCGCGCCGCAGCTTTCTGGCGGCGGCTGCGGTCTCGGCACCGGCACCGAGGCCGAGATCAACGGCGCAGTCACTTTTTTAAAGTGGTTCACCGAGCCGCAGAATAACATCGCTTTCGCGGTGGAGTCGGGCTATCTGCCGGTGACCACCGCCGCCAACGACATGGACGCCATCCGCGCAAGCGGGCTGGAACTGACCGACGACTATTTTGAGGCGTGGTATCAGGCCACCCTTGCGCAGCTACAGCAGTACGAGGGCTGACCGCCCGCAAAAAAGACGGAAAGGAGGCAGGGCGATGTTTGTGACGCATGGAAACAGCGCCAGCGGCAGCGCTTGGAAAACAGACCGGAAAGAACCGTGTTCTACAATATTTTTGCCACCATGATGCTGGTGCTGGCGGTGGAGCTGCTGATGGCAGTCGCCAGCATCCTTGCCATCAACGTGACCGAGCAGCTGGACGAAAACGCCAAGGATCTGCTTACCATGCGGGTGCGCAACCGCGCCAGCTATGTGCAGGAGATCCTGCGGAACGCGGAGGATCTGGAGCAGCTGAGCGAGCAGATCACCGCCACCACCCAGCAGCTGCTGAAAAGCGGCGATATCTCGCTGGACACGCTGGATAACGGCAGCGAACAGAGCGATGCCCTGCTGGTAGCGCTTGCCCCGCAGCTTCTGGACACCCTGCGCACAAAGCAGGTGACCGGCATTTTTCTCATCCTGAACACCCATGATCTGGACACCTGCGAGGTGGGCAAAAAAATGCCCGGCATCTACCTGCGGGATATGGACCCGGACGCCCGCCCTTCGGAGCGCAACAGCGACCTTTTGCTGGAACGCGCCAGCGCCACAGTGGTAAAAGAGCTGGCCATCGGCACGGATAAGGGCTGGCAGCCCGCTTTCCCCTATCAGGGAGATACCAAGGGCGGCATCCTGCGCACGGTCTTTCAGACCGCGTATAAGAGCGATGCCGGCCTTTCGGCGGAAAGCTATGGCCGCTGGACCACCAACTCCTACTGTCTGGCCGGGGACGACCGGCACGCCATTGCCTACTCGATGCCGCTGATCCTGCCGGACGGCACGGTATACGGCGTGGTGGGCGTGGAACTGCTCACGGACTATCTGCAAACAAAACTGCCCTTCACCGAGCTGGACGAGGACAAGGCAGGCACCTATTTTATCGTGACCACTACCGATGATGCGCTGACGGACGGCGTGCTCTCCCTGCGCAAGACCGTGACCTCCGGCGAGGATCTGGTAACGGCAGATGCACCGCTGGGCGTTTTGAACTGCCGCAGCAACGGCAACGGCGGCAACTGGGTGGAGCTGAACGATAAGCGCTATTATATGGTGCTGGAGCCGCTGCAGGTGTATAACCGCAACGCGCCCTTTGCCGCCGAAAAGTGGTTTCTGGCCGGTACCATGGAACAGTCGGTGCTGCTGGCTTTTTCCAGCCGGGTGCGCGAGGTGCTGCTGACCACCATAGCGATCACGCTGGTGCTGAGCGTTTTGGGCAGCCTGCTGGTCTCGGCACGGCTGGCCAGACCCATCAACCGTTTGTACCGCGAGGTGATAGACGCGCAGGAGAAAAAGACCTTCCCCCGCCTGTCCCGCACCGCCATCCGGGAGGTGGACCGCTTTGCCGAGACCATTACCGAGCTGAACAAGGAGCTGGTGACCAACTCCACCAAGTTTTTGCGCATCATGGATATGGCCAGTGTGGAGATCGGCGGCTACGAGCTGCGCACCGACACCGGCAGCGTGTTTGTGACCGATAATTTCTTCTCCCTGCTGGGCAAGCCCGAGATGCAGGGCGAGCCGCTGAGCGTGCGCCGGTTCGAGGAGGTGCTCAAGGGCATCCGGGAAAAGAATCCCTCGGACCGCACCGCCGAGGGCGACGAGCTTTTGACCATCCAGCAGCCGGACGGGGTGCGGTACATCATGCTGCGCAGCACCATCGAGGGGCACGCCAAGATCGGCCTTGCCGAGGACGTGACCGCCGCTGTGCTGGAACGGAAGCGCATCGAGCACGAGCGCGATCACGATATCCTGACCGGGCTGTACAACCGGCAGGCCTTCAACCGGGTGTGCACCGAGCTGTTCGCCGCGCCGGAGCGCATGGGCGTAGCGGCGCTGATGATGATGGACCTGGATAACCTCAAGCACATCAACGATACCTACGGCCACGACTGGGGCGACCAGTACATCCGCCGCACCGGTCAGTGCCTGCGGGACAATACCCCCGCCGGGACGGTCTGCGCACGCCTTTCCGGCGATGAGTTCCTTGTGCTGTTCCACGGCTACCGCAGCCGGGACGCAGTGCGGGAAAAGATCGACTGCCTGACGAAGGCCATGCAGCAGAGCGTGGCGCTGCTGCCCAGCGGCAACGCTTTGCACATCAGTCTTTCCGGCGGCATCGCGTGGTACCCGGACGATGGGCAGGACTGGGAGACTTTGAAAAAATACGCCGACTTTGCCATGTATCAGGTCAAGCATTCGGAGAAGGGCCGGGTGGAGGAGTTCGACATCGGGGTGTACAACCGCGAAGCCTACGCCGAGCGCACCCGCCGGGAGTTCCGGCAGCTGCTCAGCAATGCGCAGGTGTTCTACTGCTTCCAGCCCATCTTCTCGGCACGCAGCGGCAGGGTAGTCGCCTACGAGGCGCTGATGCGCTCCGACCTGCCCACTCTGCGCTCCCCGGCCACCATCATGAAGCTGGCGCGGGAGCAGGGGGCACTGTACGAGATCGAGCGCCTCACCTTTACCAAGGCGCTGGAGACCTTCGACAGCCTGTGCCGGGCGGGCAGTGTGTCCGGGGATGCCATGCTCTTTGTCAACTCCATCGCCAGCACCTGCCTGACGCAGGCGGATGTTGATTATATAGACAGCCGCTGGCATGAGTTGCGCCGTCGCATGGTCATTGAGATCACCGAAGAGGAAGCCATCGACTACGAAGCACTGGAGAGAAAGCGCAATGCACCGGGCTTTTCCGGGATGTTTGCACTGGACGATTACGGCAGCGGCTATTCCAACGAGAATACGCTATTGCAGCTTGCACCCCGGTTCGTCAAGGTGGATATTACCATCATCCGTGGCATCGACACCTCGCCGGACAAGCAGCAGATCCTGCGCAATATGGTGGCCTACGCCCACCCCCGCAGCATGAAGATCGTTGCCGAGGGCGTGGAGACCGCCGCCGAGCTGCGCACGGTCATCGAGCTGGGCGCAGACCTTTTGCAGGGCTATTTTCTGGCACGCCCGGCCATTGTGCCGGGGGATATCGCGCCGGAGGCAGCGGCGATCATCCAGGAGTTGCAGCGCCGGAAAAAAGACTGAAATATATGCCCTCCCGGGCGCTGCGGCGCTGGGAGGGTTTTTGCAACGGAGGTAAAAAGATATGGTTCAGGTGGATCTCATCACCGGCTTTTTGGGCGCAGGCAAGACCACCTTTCTGCGCCGCTATGTGCGGTATCTGGTACAGCAGGGGCATAAGGTGTGCATTCTGGAAAACGACTTTGGCGCGGTGAACGTGGACGCCATGCTGGTGCAGGAGGTGCTGGGCCCCGGCTGCGATGTGGAGACCATCAGCGGCGGCTGCGACTGCGACACCCACCAGCGCCGGATGCGCACCAAGCTCATCGCCATGGCCATGCGCGGCTTTGACCGGGTGGTGGTGGAGCCCAGCGGCATTTTTGATGTGGACGAGTTTTTCGATATCCTGCGGGACGACCCGCTGGACCGGTGGTATCAGCTGGGCAGCGTCATCGCCATCGTGGACGCCCTTCTGCCGGAAACGCTTTCGCCGCAGGCAGAGTACCTGCTGGCCTCCGAGACCATGAACGCGGGCTGCGTGCTGCTGAGCCGCACCCAGCTGGCAGCGCCCGCCCAGTGCGCTGCCGCCGCTGCCCACTTGGAGCGTGCACTGGAAACCGCAAAATCCTCCCGCCGCTTTGCGCCGGGGGAGATCCTTGCCAAGGACTGGGACGCCCTGACCGATGCCGACCTTGCCGCTCTTGCCGCCTGCGGCTACCGGCAGGCCAGCTGCGAAAAGCTGCATTTTGACCAGCACGCGGCCTTTACCTCCCTTTGCTTTCTGGAACTGCACCTCACCCCGCAGCAGCTGCAAGCCGCCGCACAGCGGCTGTTCAACGCACCGGAATGCGGGCAGGTGCTGCGAGTCAAGGGTTTTGCGCCCGCCCCGGCAGGCGGCTGGCTGGAGCTGAACGCCACCGCCGCCGGCTGCACCCTTGCGCCCATCCCGCAGGGGCAGGAGGTAGTCATCGTCATCGGCGAGGCACTGGATAAAGCCGCCATTGAAGCAAACCTGAAGGGGTGAAAGGCAGTTTTCCCCTATAACAAAACGCATTGTGGAAAAACAGGAGGGAGCATCATGCAGGAAGTACGCGCAGCCGTTATTGGCACCGGGGTCATGGGGCGCAAGTATGCCCAGATGATCGCAGAGGGAAAGGCGGGGGCATTGCGCCTGACCGCCGTGGTCTGCCGCAGCGCCGGGGCGCAGCAGTGGGCAAAGGATACCCTGCCGGATACGGTGCGGGTGTGCCCCAGCGCCGAGGCGCTGTACGATTATGCAGAAGAATTTGACGCCGTGCTGGTGGTCACCCCGCACAAGACCCACCCGGAACTGGTGATGCAGGCTTTTGCCCACGGCAAGCACGTTCTGTGCGACAAGCCCAGCGCAAACGCGCTGGCACCGGCACTGAAAATGAACCGCGCCGCCGAAAAAAGCGGCCTTGTTTTCGCTATGATGTTCCATCAGCGCCGCTACAAAAAGTATATGCGGCTTAAAAAATTACTGGATGATGGGGCATTGGGCGAGATCAAGCGGGTGCAGCTGGAAAACAGCCGCTACTTCCGCACATGGATGTACCACCGCTCCGGCAGCTGGCGTTCCAGCTGGGCAGGGGAGGGCGGCGGCGCGCTGCTCAATCAGGGCCAGCACATTCTGGATATCTGGCAGTGGCTGTTCGGGATGCCGACCAGTATTTATGCCGTGATTCCCTACGGAAAGTATAACGATTTTATGGTGGACGACGAAGCCACCCTGCTCATGGAGTACCCGCAGCAGCGCACGGCAACCTTTATCCTCTCCACCGGCGAGGGCAGCTACACCGAGCGGTTGGAGATCGTGGGCACCAAGGGCACCGCCCTGCTGGAAAAGGATACCCTCACCCTGCACACCTACACGCCAGACACCGAGACCTACCGCCGTACCGCAGACTGTACCGAGCGCCAGCAGCTTACCGAGACCACCGTTACCGAGCAGTTCGCCCCGCAGGCAGAGCCTTACCCGGAGATGCTGGCAAACTTTGCGGACGCCATCCTGCACGGCACGCCCCTGACCGCTCCCGGCGTGGAGGGCGTGCGGGCGCTGGAACTGACCGACGCGGCTTACCTGTCCGTATGGCTGGGGGAGAAGCTCACCCTGCCGCTGGACGCAGACCGGTTTGAACAGGAGCTGCAAAAGCATATTCAGGAGGAACAGGCAAATGGCTAAACTGCGGTTTATTGTAGTAGGCTCCGGCTGGCGGTCGCTGTTTTACTGGCGCATCGCGCAGGCGCTGCCGGAACGGTTCGAGCTGTGCGCCATGCTTTGCCGCACCGAGGAAAAGGCCGAAAAAATGCACCGGGAGTACGGCGTGCCGGTAAGCACCTCGGCGGAGCAGTGCATTGCCCTGCACCCGGATTTCGTGGTGGTGGCAGTGAATAAAGCGTCCATCGCCGCCGTCAGCACCGAATGGCTTGCCCGGGGCTTTGCCGTGCTGAGCGAGACCCCGGCGGCGCTGGAGGAGGACGCATTGCGCGCCCTCTGGCAGCTGCACCAACAGGGCGCAAAACTGCAGGTTGCAGAACAGTACTGGCTGTACCCCACGCTGGCAAAACGGCTGGTAGCAGTGCGCAGCGGCGCACTGGGCACGCCGCAGTTTGCCCGGCTGTCGGTGGCGCACGGCTACCACGCGGTCAGTCTGGCGCGGCAGTTCCTGAACGCCGGGCAGCAGCCGGTGCGGGTGATCGGACGCAGCTGGACGGAAAAGATCATCGAAACGGATTCCCGCTGGGGTGCGGTGCATAACGGCGCATTGGTGGAAAAGACCTTGCAGCAGCACACGCTGGAATTTGCAGGCGGCGGCACAGCGTTTCTGGATTTTAACGGTGTGCAGTACCACTCCTATCTGCGCAGCACCCACACCAGTGTGCAGGGAGAGCGGGGCGAAGTGTTCGACGACACCCTGCGCTGTCTGGATGCCGCCGGGGAGCCGGTGTGCCGTCAACTGACCCCGCTGCCCGACCCGCTGGCAGCTGCCGCCGCGCAGGCAGGGCTTAACGAGGACGAGACCGCCATCGCCTGTTTTCTGGACAGGATGCAGGGCTATCTTGCCGGCGGGGCAGAGGTGTATCCGCTGGCAGACGCCTTGCAGGACGCCTACCTTGCCCTGCTGATGGAGCGCGCCCTTGCCGTCCCCGGTCAGTCGGTGGAAAGCACCCCGCAGCCGTGGAATACAGAAGAAAAATAAAAAAGGCTCAGAAGCGCCGACAGGTGCTTCTGAGCCTTTTCCGTGAAAACGGGACAGCGGAGCGTCCGCAGACGCTCCGCTGTCCCAAAATTATAAATGCTTTTCCGCTAAAAATGCCCAGAGCAACGCGGAGGGCATTCAAAACGTTATACCCTCAAAAGGAGCGTAGGATCACATCAGGTCGATCAGCGCTTCCACCTCGTCCATGCGGGTAGCCCAGCTGGTGGCGATGCGCACCACGGTGTGGGTGTCGTCGAACTTCTCCCAGAAGCCGAACTTTGCCTTGCCTTCCAGCGCAGCCAGCTGGGCGTTTTCCAGTACAAGGAAGATCTGGTTGGTGGGGGAGTCCATAAAGAAGCGATAGCCCTTTGCCGCAAAACCGGCCTTCAGGCGGTTGGCGGTGGCAATGGCGTTTTTGCTGATGGAGAAATACAGGCCATCGGTGAACAGCACGTCAAACTGGATGCCCAGCAGCCGCCCCTTTGCCAGCAGTGCGCCCTGCTGCTTGACCATGGTCATAAAGTGCGCCGGTGCGCCGTGGGGGAACACCACAGCCTCGCCGCACAGCGCACCCACCTTGGTGCCGCCGATGTAGAACACATCGGTCAGCCGGGCAAGATCGGCCAGCGTCACGTCCGTGCCCTCGGCAGCCAGACCATAGCCCAGCCGTGCACCATCGAGGAACAGCGGCATCTTGTACTCCTGACACACAGCGTGCAGGGCTTCCAGCTCCGCCTTGGTGTACAGGGTGCCGTACTCGGTGGGGTGGGAGATGTATACCATGCCGGGGAACACCATGTGGTCGTGGTTGTCGTCGGCGTAGAAGGTGGCCACCAGTGCCCGCAGCTCGGCGGCGTCCAGCTTGCCGTTGTGCTGGGGCAGGGTGATGACCTTGTGGCCGGTATACTCGATGGCACCTGCCTCGTGCCCGGCTACATGGCCGGTGGCAGCAGCCACCACGCCCTGCCACCGCTGCAGCATGGACGCGATGACGATGGCGTTGCTCTGGGTGCCGCCGGAGATGAACTGCACATCGGCCTCCGGGCAGGCGCAGGCGGCGCGGATCTTCTCCCGGGCGCTGGCGCAGTAGGGGTCGGTGCCGTAGCCGGAGACCTTTTCAAAGTTGGTCTCGGTCAGCTTTTGCAGAATGGCGGGATGTGCACCCTCGCAGTAGTCGTTTTCAAAATACAGCATGGCAAAACGCTCCTCTATATAATTGTAAGAAAACAGTACCTCTATTCTACATCGCTGTGTAAACCCTGTCAAACCCAAAACCGTGCACAGCGCACGCAAGGCACCGCAAAAGCGCTTACAGGATACCCGGTGCGACACTATGTTGACCGGAACTACAGCCTACGACAGCTTTTTTTACGAAAGTATGATCCTTTCCAAAAAGATGAAAAGTTTTTCAAAAAAGTGCTTGACAATTCTGCTGCATCTGGTATAATAACTATCGTTCCCGGCGCCACGGCGCAGGAACACAACAGAATATGCGGATATGGCGGAATTGGCAGACGCGTTAGATTCAGGTTCTAATCGGGGCAACTCGGTGGAGGTTCAAGTCCTCTTATCCGCACCAAACCATGAAAATCCGAACCTTTTCTCGATAGGAGAAGGGTTCGGATTTTTTGTTTTCTTCGGAAAGCAAAATGAAGGCTCCTTCCCGACGGCTGTGTGTCCAAAACCTTATCAGAAGAACCGTATAACAAAAGTCACAACTGTAAAGGTGCCGTAAGGCAGAAAGGACACAAACATGAAGTACGATGCAAGAGCCTGCCATTTCAACATGGATACCGGCTGCGTGGAGCTGCTGCTCCGGGATGGGAGAATGATCTCCATTGACTGCACTGGGGTCGAGGATGAATTGGACGTGACCATGGCGCAGAGGTCGGAGTTAGATTATCTCATCTACAATGACCCGCTTGGCTATGCAGACTTGATTCTGAACGGCGAACCAGAGGAGTATCTGAAGAATGTGGCGGGAAGTCACGGATTAGAAGATTAAGCATAAAAGGGTATGCGGCTATAAACCGCATACCCTTTTACACTTTATCGCTTCCAGACCGCTGCGGCATTGGAACGTGACATCAGTTCTTCGACCGGGATTCCGGCTGGGCAGATGTCCTGGCACGCAAGAGATTTTCCGCAACCTTCAAAATAAAGCTGACGATACGCATTTGCGAGTTCTGTCTGATGGGCAATATCCTGTTCTTCGTTCAGAATACGGTAAGCGTTGACGGGCAGAACAGCTCCAGCAAATTCACTGTTCGGGTCAAAGTTCGGGCAGACCTCCAAGCAGCAGCCACAGAGCAGACACTTAGCAGATCGATACCGCTGGCTGTGCGTATAGCTGGTCTGGAACGCATCTCCTTCCAGCCACAGCTTTGTCCGCTTCAGTGCTTCAAAGATCACGGAACGGTCTACGACCAGATCTTTCACCAGTGGGAATTTGCTCAAAGGCTCCAGAGTAACAACGCTTCCCTTACAGTCCCGCAGAAAAACGGAACAGGCAAGACGAGGCAGACCATTGATCCGCATGGCACAGGCACCGCACTTGCGTATCATGCAGCCGCATTCCCACGCAATGGGGGAAACGACCGTTCCGCTCTTTTCGCACAGAGGGCTGCGGTGATTCAGCTCGTTCAACACCGAAGCAATCGAGGTGTCCGCACTTCCCTCAAAGGAAAACTCCTGCCAGCAGGGTGAAGCCTGCGGGTTTTCCTGCCGTTTGATTCGGATGGTGTAGTTCATAAATCATGCCGCCTTTCGGGGATGGATTCAAAGCTGATGGCGATATGCTGCCCGTTCCAGTGTGCCACGGTGGTTTTGCAGTAAACGGCATCGTTGCGTTGGGGATAATCTGCCCGCCAGTGCGCACCCCGGCTTTCTTTTCGGGCGAGGGCACTTTCCAGCATGGCACAGCCCAGAAGCGGAAGGGTGCCAGACAGTTTGCGGATTTCCTGAATGCCCGCTTCCAATGTCTGTGCATCCCGCACGACACCGAGTGCGTTCAGCAGAATACGATTCATCTGCATTTGAGCGTCCGGGGAAAGTTCGGGCAGAAGGGATTCTTCGGCACAGGGCATATTGGGGGAACTGACTGTTTCCCGGCAGGCAGTTTCCGCAGCAATCTGTCCTCCATAGATCGCACCCAGAAGAGAATTTCCACCCAGACGGTTTGCGCCATGGTACTGAGCGCAGCATTCACCGGCAGCGTACAGATTCCGCATCGAAGTGCGGTGCCGCTCGTCCACCTGAATGCCTCCCATAAAGTAGTGGATACCCGGCAAAATCGGAATGGGTTCTTTGCGAATATCTTTGTGCAGATAGGTCTGACAATCATCCACCAGTCCGGCAAGTTTATGCTCCATGACTTCTTTAGGAAGCTCTGTCATATCAAGGAACACCTCATAGTCACGGCTGACCGTCCAGACTTCCCGCGCGGTGATGTCACGCGGCATCAGGTTGCCGAGTTCCGGATATTTTTCTTCCATGAAATACCACGGCTTCCCGTTCCGTAATGCAAACAGCCGCCCGCCCTCACCACGGGCGGCCTCACTCAGAAGCATCCGTTTTTCGCCCAGTTCGACCGTGGTAGGGTGGTACTGGATCATTTCAAGATTTGCCATCGGAACGCCCAGACGGAACAGTTCTGCGGTGACTTCTCCGGTATTGGCAAGAGAGCCGGTCGTATCACCGAATAAGCCATGCAGCCCGCCTGTGGCAATCAGGACGGCATCGCATACAAACCGCAGCAGTTCGCCAGTATAGGTGTCCTGCACTGTGCAGCCACCGCAGATGTTCCCGGAAAGCAGCAGGGTGCGGAACTTATGGTGTGGAAAGCGTTCGACCGTTCCTGCGCTTTCTTCCCGGCGCACAGCATCAATCAGAGCGGTCATTAGCTGCTTTCCCGTATCGCTTTGTGCAAAGGCCGTCCGCTTTTTCTTCTGTCCGCCAAAATTCCGCAGGTCGAGTTCATCGTCATCTGTCACGTTGAATTGTACTCCCAGATGGTGCAGGCTGCGCACCAGTTCGGACGCAGCCTGCGTCATCCCCCAGACTGCATTCGGGTCAGCAAGTCTGCAGGCAGCGGTCAGGGTATCTGTATAATGCTGCTCCGGGCTATCCTCCTCTCCCTTGGTATTCAAGGCTGCATTGATTCCGCCCTCTGCCATAACAGACTGCGCTCGCTCGGAGGCAAGGGAGGACACCAGCTTTACCGTCCAGCCGTTTTTCACAGCAGTCAAAGCAGCGGAAAGCCCTGCCAGCCCTGCACCCACGATCACCAAAGTGTGTTTCATACATTGTTCCACCCGATATAATATAGAATGATCGAACCGGCAGCAAACAGCACCAGTATAGAAAGAATCAGATAGAGGTCGCCGCGCTGCTCCTTATCCCGGACGATGCCCAGCGATACCAGAAGGGGTCGGAGATTGAGCAGAAGATGCACAAATACCGAAGCAACCAGTAAAAGCTGCGTCAGCAGCCGGACCGTTGTGAACGGAAACAGAATGTATACGCCGTCCTGCACTCTGCCGAACACGCCAATATGGAAAAAGAGCATGAGCAAAATAGCAAGCCCACTGGTGCGCCTTGCCCAGAACAGAGCATTCTGCTTTCCGTAGAGTTTTCCGCCGGACCGGGAAGCCCGGAATGTCTGTGCGGTCAGCAAAAGCCCAAGGACGGTGTGCGCCGCCAGAATGCCAACGCCGATCCATGCCAGAAACTTTCCTGCCCCGGAACTGATGCCCAGCAACATAAAACTGCCCATCAGCCCATGAAGCAGACAGATGAAAAGTAGCAGAACGGAGAGAATGGTGTTCAGTTTTCGCATGAGGGGTCCTCCATTTCTTCTGCGGAGAGCAGAAGGATGTCTGCATCCGGCAATGCTGTTGCATCAAGCGTATTTTCCGAAACCAGCAGCAGTTGATACCGCCCATTGATTGCACGGGAACGCAGCATGGTTTCGCTGTACTGCTTCAACGTGACATCTGCTCCGGCAGCAGTCAGGCGTTCACAAAGAGCCGTTGCATAGCAAAGCAAGGGATAGTCTGTTTCGCAGACCGAAAGCGTCATGTGCGGCAGTCCGGCATCGGAAAGGACTTCTATCTCACCGGAAACAAATGCTTTCAGATCATTCCGGAAATCCGCATCGGAAAACGGTTCCAGCGCAGGGTTGATGCAGAACAGATAGTTGCCCTCCAGCGGTGCGGCCATCTGTGCGGCACGTTTCGCTTTCGGGGTCGCACCGGTCAGCCCATCCAGAATAGAGGGCGGCGAGTGCATAAATACGCCAAACGCGGCAAGAAATCCCAATGTCAGAACCAGAGTGATGAATTTTCCTTTCACAGGCAGACCTCTTTTATTTATTGCATGGTTGTTCAAATGAAAAATCTTCTGCGCAAAATACGGCAGTTGAGTAAACGCTCAACTATATTGTATGCGAAATAAGGAGGCTGTCAAGGTCTGTTAGACGACAAATCGCAGGAAGCAGATGCTAACTTTTCCTCTTGACAACGGAGGAAGAGCAGATATAATATGATTGAACGGTTGTTCAACTACAAAACAGGGAGAACGTCTGATGTCAAATTCTTTATACACCTGTAATTGCGATGTGATCCATGAGGACATCGTGAACGATGTAAAAGGCAAAATGCAGCCGAAAGACGACTACATCCAGCTTGCATCGCTTTTCAAGCTGTTCGGAGATGGCACAAGAGTGCAGATCCTTCATGCTCTGGAACAGAGCGAGATGTGTGTATGCGACCTTGCGGTTCTGCTGGGCGTCACCAAATCGGCGATCTCTCACCAGCTGAAAGCACTCCGGCTTGCCGGACTGGTCAAATTCCGCAGAGAGGCCCAGATCGTGTATTATTCGCTGGCGGATGATCATGTAAAGGAGATCATCGACAAGGGATTTGAGCATTTAAGAGGATGATCGCGCAAGCGATTATCTTTTTGTCTTTTAAGTTGAGCGATTGAACAATTAAGAAAACGTAGTGGAGGTCAAAATGAAAAGAGTATTCATCCTGAAAGGTCTGGATTGCCCGAATTGTTCCGCCAAGATAGAAAAAGAGGTCGGAGCATTGCCGGGAGTGGAATCCTCGGTTGTGAATTTAATGCAGCAGACACTGACCGTTCAGTCAGAAAAGTCTGCGGATGCAACACTGGCGGAACAGGTCGAAACGATCGTTCACAGCCATGAACCGGATGTTGAGGTGTCGGAAAAGACCGAACCTGCGGTGACGAAGGTCTATCTCCTGAAAGGTCTGGATTGTCCGAACTGCTCAGCAAAAATCGAGAAAGAAGTCGGTGAGCTGGGTGGCGTGGCTTCTTCGACCGTGAATCTGATGAACCAGACATTGACTGTTCAGGCAGGAACATCGGTGGCTACCTCCCTGCTGGACACCGTTACCACGATCGTCCACAGCCACGAGCCAGATGTTGAAGTGTCGGAAAAGACCGAACCTGCGGTGACGAAAGTCTATCTCCTGAAAGGTCTGGACTGCCCGAACTGCTCAGCAAAGATCGAGAAAGAAGTCGGTGAGCTGGATGGCGTGACTTCTTCGACCGTGAATCTGATGAACCAGACGCTGACTGTTCAGGCTGGAACATCGGTAGCTGCTTCCTTGCTGGATACCGTTACCACGATCGTACACAGCCATGAGCCGGATGTTGAAGTGTCGGAAAAGCAGCTGGAAGCGACTGCACCTGTCAAAAAGGATGAAAAAGCGGCGGTCTATAACGATGAGGATAAGAAGCGCACGATACGGCTTGCCGTGGGTGCTGTGGTCTATGCAATCGGTATGGCATTGACCGTATTCGCAAAGCTGCCGACTCTGGCGGAACTGGCGTTTCTGATTGTGGCGTATGTGATTCTTGGCTGGGATGTCGTATGGCAGGCAGTGAAAAATATCACCAGAGGACAGGTGTTTGACGAGCATTTCCTGATGAGTGTTTCCACGATCGGCGCATTTGCCATCGGGGAATACCCGGAAGCTGTTGCAGTTATGCTGTTCTATCAGGTCGGAGAGTTCTTCCAGTCGCTGGCGGTAAAGCGTTCCAGAAAGTCCATCTCTGACCTTATGGACATCTGTCCGGATTCGGCGACCGTTAAGCGGAATGGCGTATTGCAGGTCGTTTCTCCGGAAAGCGTTGCGGTGGGCGAGATCATCGTGGTAAAACCCGGTGAAAAAATCCCGCTGGATGGCATCGTTGTGGATGGCGAATCCATGCTGGACACCAAGGCACTGACCGGCGAATCTGTGCCGAGAAGCATCCGCAAAGGCGATGAAGCCCTGTCCGGCTGCATCAACCAGAGCGGTTTGCTGACGCTGAAAGTCACAAAGAGCTTCGGGGAATCCACGGTATCGAAGATCACTGACCTTGTGGAGAATGCTTCTGCAAGAAAAGCTCCCACCGAGAACTTCATCACGACCTTTGCACGATACTATACGCCGGTCGTTGTTGGAATGGCGGCTGTGTTGGCGATCATTCCGCCGCTCGTCCTTGGCGGCGGCTGGTCTGAGTGGTTGCGCAGAGGTTTTGTGTTCCTGATCGTTTCCTGCCCGTGTGCATTGGTCATTTCTATTCCCCTGACCTTCTTCGGCGGTATTGGTGCCGCATCCAAGCGCGGTGTGCTGGTAAAGGGCAGCAACTATCTGGAAGCACTGAACAAAGTGAGCGTGGTGGTCTTTGATAAGACCGGCACCTTAACAAAGGGTGTTTTTGAGGTCGCAAATATCATTCCGGCAGCCGGATACCAGAAAGAGCAGGTATTGGAGTATGCTGCACAGGCAGAGAGTTATTCCAACCACCCGATCGCAAAGTCGATTCTTGCGACTTATGGAAAGCCAATCGACCAGAAGCAGTTCTCTGACTTTGAGGAAATCTCAGGACACGGCATCAGCGTTATGGTGCAGGGAAAGAAGGTACTGGCTGGCAACAGTAAGCTGATGGAATCTGAAAAGATTGCCTATGCCGCTTGCGATGCAGCCGGAACAAAGTTCTATGTAGCAGCGGATGGTAGCTATGTAGGCTGTATCCTGATCGCAGATGAAGTGAAGCCGGACAGCAAGTGCGCAATCGCAGATGAAGTGAAGCCGGACAGCAAGTGCGCAATCGCAGAGCTGAAAAAGATCGGCGTGGAAAAAACTGTTATGCTTACCGGCGATGATGAGCGAATCGGCAAGTCGGTGGCAGACGAACTTGGTCTGGATGCGTATTATGCACAGCTCTTGCCCGACCAGAAGGTCGAAAAGCTGGAAATGCTGGATAAGCAGAAACGGCAGGGCAGCAAACTCGCCTTCGTGGGCGATGGCATCAACGATGCCCCTGTTCTTGCCCGTGCAGATGTCGGCATTGCCATGGGAGGTCTTGGCTCGGATGCCGCGATTGAAGCTGCGGATGTTGTTCTGATGACAGATGAACCATCGAAACTTGTAGAAGCCATTGATGTTGCAAAGGCTACGAAACGGATTGTGATGCAGAACATCGTGATTGCTCTTGGCATCAAGAGCGTGTTCCTTGTTCTGGGCGCACTCGGCATGGCCGGTATGTGGGAAGCCGTGTTCGGTGATGTGGGTGTCACGATCATCGCTGTTCTGAACGCAATGCGGATTCTGAAGAAATAAGCACAAACAAAAACAGGGTGCGCCCACCCGGACGCACCCTGCAAAAATCCACACACGATAAGTAAGGCAGGGAGTTCCCCAGCGGGAACTTCCTGTTTTTCTTTGCCAGAGATATGAGCCTGTTCCGCCTGCCACGCGGCAAACTCCCGCTGACCTTCCTCACTGTTCCAGCAGGCAAGGATGGCCGGGTAGAATGCCCGTGCCAGACGTTCGATGGCTTCATCGGGATAGGGGGAAGTGTTTGTGGACTTTTTCTTTTTGTTCAAACGCACGCTCCTTTGATCGTCCCACCGTGGCAAAGTCGGGCGAGAAAATCAAAGTTCCAATTTTTATCAGGCGCAAGGGCGCGGATGCTTTCCGCCCTGCACTTGCGGCTGGTGGCTCGTTGATGGCTTACAAGTGCCTGTCGTTATGCGATTTTTTCATCGTTCAGCATTTCTTCAAACTGTGCCATATACGCTTTGTGCTGCTTGAGGATTTTTAGCGTTTCAGTTTTGGCGTAGGAATCGTCCGGCAGCTTAGGCAAGTATCTCATCAAAAAATCAAAGTCCTGCTGAATCCGCCGGACGGCGACTTCCAGCGCAGAGTAGTTGATTCCAGAGTAGTGTGAGTAGCTCGACTGCGGAGCCGAACGGTCTTCCGGGTGCAGAATCTCGTGCACGATCTGCTTGCGGTTCGGAAAATCAGCTCTGGCGAGGCGGTGCATATCGGCATCACGGACTTTGAATTGCCCGGACAGGATCTTTTCTTTTGTACCGGGCATCATCTGCTCCATGATCTCCACGCCCCGCATGAACTTTTCAGAACGGGCAACGTAGGATTCGCTGACATTGTTCCGCTCCGCAATCTGCTTGCGGATGCTCGCTTCCGCAGAGGTGGGAGGAATTGTGTCAATTTGACACAATTCCTCCTCGAATCTCAATTTATGCAGCTAATATCAATTTGCTGTTCCTGATACAGTTGGTTTCTGAGTAGTTCCGGTGCATCTCCGGTGAATACCTTTGCGGCCTCTGTATCGCCTTTCAAATACCACATAAACCATGCCGTCACATAACCATCGGCAGAATAAAGCATTTTTCCATGATCCATACCATTCCGCAGGGCGACTGCTTTGTCATTTTTCACGGCATCGTAAAGCTGTTTTGCACCATCGGGCGTAATAACGTCGCTCTCCGTTGCCGCCAGAAGGAATACTGGAATATTCGTTTTGTCCGGTTCGTAGTGCATATTCAGTGCTTCTGCCAGATCCAGTTGTGTGGGAGAAAGGCTGACCGCACAAGTGTACAAACTACCGTGCGGCTGTTCGTTGATAGCGTTGAACACGCCCACGCCGCCCTGTGAGTGACCGGAAATTCCGATGTGTTCCTCATCGACTTTCTGATAGAAGCGGCTGTCAGGATTCTCATTTTCATTCAGAAGCCATGCCAACGTCGTATCTGCCGAACTGCCAGAGCAAGTGCTTGGGTCTTCATTGCCAATGACGATGAATCCCCACGAAGCCAGATGCTTGAAGAGTGCTGGATATTTGGAGCTATACACACCCGTGCCATTCACCATCACCACAACAGGATAGCTTTTGGCGCTCTCTGTCAACTCCTTGGGGTAATAGACATTGATATTCCCCCATTCTTCTTCGGTGGACACTTCCATATGTTCCACCTGCGAGGCACCCATCGCCAGATATTTTGCTTCCAGTTCGCCGCCTGTTTTAACAATCTGCGTGTAATTGTTCGGAACGAATGGCTGCATGGACAGCAACAGTAAAATAATAGAAATTGTTATCACAAGGATCACCGCCACGATCAAAATTATTTTTAAGAACCTCAGAATCATCTTCCACATCCTAAATTATTCCTTCATGTACTTGTCCAGATATTCTACCACGGCATCCAGATACTCCATATAAACCTTATTGTCGTTTTGCAACCCATGGCCGGAATGCTTCGCTACGAAATACCGGTAATCTACTCCGTTCTTTTCCAGTGCGGCGACCAGCGGCTTGGATGCGGCAAATGGCTGCATCTTGTCGTGTGCGCCGTAGCAGAGGACAGAGGGCACCGTATCCTTTGTGACCCAGCGATCAGCAGAGATCGGTTTGACTGCATCCAGATAGGCACCAGATGTGATATCCTCCGGGGTCAGCGCCTGACCGGACATTACACTGAACAGTCCTGCGGCGGCCTCCGGGCTTTGGTCGAGACCGAAGATGCCCCAATCCTCCACATGAAAGCTGCCGGGGCCGACTGCTTCAAATACCATTTTGACCGGAAGCGGCGAGGTGTCGGCATCCCGGTAGGCATAGATCAGCGCAAGACATCCGCCTGCGCTGCCGCCCGCAATCGCCATCCGGTCAAGCTTATACCCCAGTTTTTCGGCTGCTGCAACCACAGAGGGCATGGCCGCTTTGATCTCCTCCGACTGGCTGTATACGCTGGCATCCGGGTTTTCTTCCGTAAACAATGTGTAGTTGATCCCTGCCGCCACATAGCCTTTGCTGCACAGCCATTTCAGCATCTCGGCATCACCGGCTTTGTCTCCGCTGGTAAACCCACCGGCGTGAAGATAGACCACAAGACCGTATGCATCCTGACTTTTGTCTGCCGGCACATAAAGATCAAACTTGTTGGCAGCACCCTCTCCATAAGGCAAGTCGGTGTACACCTTGCCAACCGTTTCATCCCAACGGGTGTTGTATTTGCCGTGGGTCGGGTCGCTGTTCATTTTGAGTAAAGCAGAGCCGACAAACGCTGCAAGAAACGCAGCAGTATAGAGCAATCCCCATTTCAGTGTTTTCACAGAATATTCCCTCCAAACAGCGTGCCGCCCAGCAGCAGATTCAACACTTCTCGAACTGCCAAACGTCCCAATACAAAAGCCACTGCAATAATGACGGCAAGTAAGATGATTCGTTTTGAAGTCATTGTCATAAAAACCTCCTTGACTTTTTGGTGGGACGAGTGTATCATCAAAACAGCGCTGAGTCAATCGTCTCAGCCAAAATGAGACAAAAAAGGGCGTTTGTATCATCCCATGAAGAACATGAACAATCAGGAAAAGAACACCTATGTGCGGCAGCACATTCTGTCTGCGCTGCTGGAATTGATGCACACACAGGACTTTGTGTCCATTAGCATTCAGGCGTTGGTGGATGCTGCCGGTGTTGGGCGGGCATCTTTTTACCGCAATTTCGCAAGCAAAGAGGACGTATTACAGCAGGAGTCTGTGCGTCTGACCAATGAATGGAAGACAAATTTTGACCATGAGCATCCTGATGGCACACCGGGTCAGGATAATCTATGGCTCGTCAGTCTGCTGGATTTTTACAAGGACCATGCTGAATTTTACCTTGCATTGTACCATGCAGGGCTTTCCAATATCATGCTGGAAACACTTCTTGGCTATTTTGACCGTTCGCCGGAGATTCCCAACGGGTTGGCGTATCTGAATTCTGCCATCGGTTATATGCTATATGGCTGGGTACATGAGTGGATGAATCGTGGAATGCAGGAATCCGGCACGGAGATTGCCCGGATGTTTGCAGAAGCACAGAAAAAACAGGCATAAAAGAACAGGGCGCATCCCATAAAAAGAGATACGCCCTGTTTTGCTATTCTTAATCTTCTAAGCCATGGCTCTCGGTTACGTTTTTCAAATATTCCTTCGGATCGCCATTCAGAATCAAATCCGCATAGCCCAGTGGGTCATTGTAGATGAGATAGTCCAGTTCTGACCGCTGCGCCATGGTCACGTCCAGCGCATCCTCGACCCCGGTGCAGTCGATGGATATTTTTCTTCCATCCCGGAGCAGCAGTTCCACGCAGCCGGTGTCCATGTTGAATTTGCAGGTTCTTTCATCGTACTTCATGCTCGTGTCCTTTCCGCCTTACGGCACTCTTACAGTGGTCTGTCGTGCTTTCTTATGATAAGGTCTAGGACGTTTTTCGATGGAAGCAAGGGATTCGTTCTGTTTTCCAAAGAATACAAAAAATCCGAACCCTTCTCCTATTGGAAAAAAGTTCGGATTTTGTTGTTGTGGTGCGACCGGGAGGATTCGAACCTCTGGCCTTCCGGGTCGGAGCCGAACGCTCTATCCAGCTGAGCTACGATCGCTTATATATGAAAAACGCCGTTACAGCGTATTTCAATCTTGTAAAGTGGTCAATTTCCAATAGTGGTCAATTCGTGGTCTGACTACCGTTGACCACCGCGTTTTTGTGAGTGCAAATCGCGCTGTATCGAACAAAAACGAACCTAAAACCTGCCATGTCGCAGTTGTCGGAGGCCAGTGCTCTATCCAGCTGGGCTACGGACACAGGTTTATGAATTACTGTCAAACAGAGCCAAGGCCCCGAATGCCTTTATAGTATACCAAATCCGGGAGCAAAATGCAAATGTTTTCTTGAAAAATCTCGTGTCATATTCTAATCTGCATTCTAATCTGCCTGGGACGTACCATTTTGAAAAAGCAGCGCTTCGCTCTGAAGCCTATGCCCATCGTTAGGGCTATGCCGGCGGCTGGCTTTTTGCCCCGCAGACCACACCTGCCCGTGCCGGTCTGATCTTCTGCCCGGGCGGCAAGGTTGAGTGCACAGCCTACGCGCCGCTGCTGCATGAGCTGGCAGAGGACGGCACAAAAAAGACCCGGCATCCGCAGCAGGCGGGAGCCGGGCAGGGAAGTCAATCCTCGAGGGATTCCTCTAAGATGGCAACACAGCGCTTCATCGAAGCGTCAAATTCGTCGTCGTTATTATTCTGGAACAAAATCAGATTGTCCTTGTGCTGCGGGTCGGCGAGGTTCTCCGGGATGGCAAAGTTGCACCGGCGCAGATACTCATCCCAGTGAGCCAACTTCCAGGTGTCGCGGTCCGAGTTGCGCTCGATCATTCGCTGGTGGACGACCTCGGGCGAGGTTTCGACCCAGATGACGGCCAGCGTCGCGCCCTTGGCGGCCAGCTTGGCCTTCAGGTCTGCGATAAAGGCGTTGTCGCGCACCTCCTGGGTGAACGGCGCATTGATCAGGACAATATCGTCGTAGTCCAATGCCTCCATGGCCAGGGCCAGAACGCAGTCATACTCATAATCGCGGATGTTCTGCTGGAAAAACGCGCTGCTGCGGTCATACGGCTGCCCGGCAACTTTGAAGATCTGCTTGGAGAGGACGATGAGCGTGTCCTTGTCGAGGTAGACAACGTGCTTTAAATTTTTAGCCAGCGCCTTTGCCACGTAGGTCTTGCCGCAGGCGGGCGGGGAGGTGACAAGGATGAGTTTTTTTTCCATGAGGAACCCTTCTCTATGTTAAGCATTACACGCTTTGCGTATGATTGCATTATACGACAATAATTTAACATAGTCAACGAACCAATCCGCAAAAAGGACAGAATACCCGTTCTGTACGAAGAAGTGCGCGGTTTACAGTGGAAAGCAGAGCAAAACGCATGGACATTTGTGCACAGTCTGCACGATTGGTGCGCAAAGAAAAAAGCGCAGCCTATTGAAAAGGCCGCGCTTGAAGTTATGAGGTGTAGAGATTGCAGGGGCGAACCATGTTCGCCCGCGGCAGGGGGCAGCTTCACGGGCAGATATGGAATCCGCCCCTACGTTGCAGGGGGCAGTGATTGCGTCGCACCTGCAAGCCGTTTCCGATAGGTACGGCACATCAATCCCTGCGCAGCCTCCTGCCCAGCAGATAGTATCCGGCCCAGTCCAGCTTGCCGAACAGGGGAGAGCCGGTCCGCCTGGCCTCGGCCATGACCCAGACAAGGCGGATGCTGCGCCAGCGGCAGGGCAGGTAGTAGGCGCTGTAGCAGCCCTCAATGCGCATTCGCTCCAAAAGGGCGTGCAGCCACGGGCTGCGCAGGGCGGCATAAGCCTTGTCCCGGCGCACGGCCCTGCGCTTGGCGGGGTCGCGGCGCAGGATGTCCGCCACGCCCTCGGCGTAAACGGTCAGTTCGGCGCGGTGCAGGGGGCGCATATCCTCCTGCGGGCAGTGCGCCGCGTAGCACGCCTTGTTCAGCCGGGCAAAATGCTCGGGCCAGATCTTACAGTAGTCGGCGTGGTATTTCGTCGAGAGTGTTCCCTCGCGGCTGCAATCGTAAAACGTCAGCGGTGCGGTCAGGATAGTGTAGGCAAAATCGGGGGCAGTCCTGCCCAGCAGGTCGATATAATCCAATACAAATTGTAAATCTTCACCTAAAGTATACTGTCTGTCAAATGCCAGCTGCTGTGCCGGCGCGGTGCGGTAGAGCTTATTCCACGGCATAGCCAGCAGACAGTCAAGCCAAAGCCGCGCCAGCATATTCTGCGGGCGGGTGGCAGTATCCGAAGTTACCGCTGCAGTGTCCAGCTCGTCAGTGGTGTAGTGCCAGAGCACAAAGCTCTGCGGCGCAGTGTTCTGGGCGTCAAGCGCCGCCTGCAAAGCGCCGGGGCGCAGCGCGTCATCTGCGTCGAGAAAGACAAGGTACTCGCTGTCCGCCGCAGCCAGTCCGGCGTTGCGCGCGGCGGACACGCCGCGGTTCTCCTGATGCAAAACCGTCACGCGGGGGTCTCTGGCGGCCCAGGCGTCGCACAGACCGCCGCTTTCGTCGGGGCTGCCGTCGTCCACGAGAATACAGTGCAGCCCGCCTGCGACCTGCTGGGCCAGAACGCTGGCCACACAGCGGTCCAGTGTCGCAGCGGCCTTGTAGACCGGCACGATCACGCAGAGGGTCTGCTTGCTCACTGGGCACCTCCGTTTTCCGTCACATCGCGCACGATGCGCACAAATTCCTCATAGTAATGCGCAGTGGAAAACTCCCTGCCGCGCGCCGCGCCCGCCGCGCCCATCTCGGTGCAGAGGGCCGGGTGTTCGTACAGCATACGGATGCTCCACGCAAGCTGGTCGGTCACAGTGTCGCCGCGCTCCACCAGCACGGCCTGGCTGCCGGCCAGATACTCCGGCATACCGCCGCTGCGGGTCGCCAGCACGGGGCGTCCGCAGGCCATCGCCTCCACGGCAACAAGGCCCGCGGCCTCCTCCACCAGCGTGGGCACGCAGCACAGGTCGGCCAGGCGGTAGTAGTCGGGCAGGTCCTCATTGGGGATGTAGCCCGTGAACTGTACGCGGTTGCCCAGACTCTTGGCCTGCTGCTCCAATTTGCGCTGGAACGCGCTTTGCTGGGTGCGGGCGAAGAAGGGGCTGCCCACGATCAGCAGCTTGATGTGCGGCTCATGCAGCGCGGCAATGGCCTCCATCAGTTTATGGATGCCCTTGTCCGGGTCGAGCCGCCCACAGTAGAGCACGACGAAATCCTTGTCGGTAAAGCCGAGCTGCGCGCGCAGCGTTTTGGATGCCGGGCCGGGGCAGAAACGGGCCGTGTCAATGCAGTTGTGCAGAATGTAGGCCCGCTGCGGGTCAAGGGTGCTGGATTGCAGGTAATCCTCGCGGATAAAATCGCTCAGCGCCAGCACGCCGCCGTAGATGTCGTCCATCACGGGGGTGCAGGTCGTCTGGCCGTGCAGGTGCGCCAGACAGCGTTTGCGGCCAAACATACGGCTGATGGCGCTGCACTGGGTCAGGTTTCCGCCCTCGGCCACGATCAGGTCGGGCGGCGGCAGCTCCAGTGCCAGCGAGAGCTGGACCTTCTGGTACCACGGGTCATAGGGCGCGGCGATCCCGGCGCACCGCTCCAGAAAGACCATCGGCCAGTAGCGGCGGTGGCCGCCCGGGCGGTTGATGTAGAGCATCTTCGTATGCTGCCAGCCCTCGGCGGCGCGGCGGGCGGCATCGTCGGTGACACTGGCGCACAGCAAATCAAGCTGCCCCTGCTTCTCGTTCTCGCGGATCAGGTGGGTCAGCAGCGTCTCCACCGCGCCGCCCTGCACCGCGGGGACCGGCAGATCCGGCGGCGGCACCAGCAGCACGCGGGGACGTCTTTCCTTGTCTAGCTTCAATAACGCCAATGTGGGCTCCTTAGAATGTGGATTTTGAACAAAAATACCGCCGCGCACGTAGGGGCCGGGCATGCCCGGCCCGCGGCTTCACGTCAGAGGGCACTTTTGGGCAGGCTGCGGGCCGGACATGTCCGGCCCCTACAGAGCAATGGACTTATTTGATCGGGCACAAACTCTGTGCGCTCATCATCGACCAGCGGGCGGCGCTCAGCTTCTCGGTCATCTTCATGTTGCGGCAGTTGGGCAGGTAGCTGATGAGCCCCTGCATCAAAAACTGCTCCTTGCTGATGGCCTTGACCAGCTCGGGCGTCGGGTACTGGCGCACCTTCGCGCAGAGGAACAGATACCGCCGCCAGCAGGCTGCATAGGCCGCGTCGATGACTGCGCGGTCCGCGTGGTTCTCAACATAAAAGCGATAGCGGTCCGCCAGACCGTCCACGGCGTCGAACGCCTCCGGGCGTATGTTCGTGCGGCAGATGCTGCCGTTGCGCAGGCGGTAGTGATAGAGCGGCTTGTCGATGCAGACGACCTTGTCGCAGCGCCAGAACAGGCGGTGTGCAACGAAATCATCCTCATGCAGGCGGCCTTCGGGGTAATGCAGCAGTTTCCAGACTTCGGCGCGGTACATCTTGTTCCACGCGACGGTGTAGACCGTGCCGTAGGGGGTGTAAAACTCGTTCAGCAGGTCCTTGCCGCAGAAAACACCCTCCTGCGTGGGGCGTGTGAAGTAGGCCGGGTCGCAGCTCTTGCCGTCCTCCTGCACGTCCTCGACAGAGCAGAGGGACATATAGGCGTCGTGTTCCTCGCAGGCGTCGTACAGCGTCTGCAAAAAGCGCGGCAGAACGACATCATCGGAGTCAATAAAGGAATAATAGCGGCCTTTGGCGGCGTCGATGCCGGCGTTGCGCGCGGCGGACAGGCCCTGGTTCTCCTGATGGATGACCCGCACGCGCTCATCACGGGCAGCGTACTTGTCGCAGACATCTCCGCAGCCGTCGGTGGAGCCGTCGTCGATGAGAAGTACCTCGATGGGTACATTGATCTTCTGGTCCAGAATGCTCTCGATGCACTCGGCCAGGTAGGGCTTTGTGTTGTAAATCGGCACGATTACACTGATCGCGATATGTTCCATAATTTATTTCCCCTTCCTCGTATGCAGGCGTCCCCAGGCAGCCGCCGCGCCGTAGGTCAGCGTTGGGCTGGTGCAGAACGCGGCAGCCCGCAGCTTCTCGCCCAGCGGCAGGTATTTGCTTGCCAGTATGTCGGGCAAAATGGCATCCAAATGCTTTTTGTGCGCCATAAACTTTGGTCTGACCTCGGGCAGGTTGCCCGCCGCATCGGACTGGCACCAGAACTGGTAAAAGATCTTCCAGTACCGCACAACGGCCCAGTCGTAGTACTCCTCGCGCCCGGGACGGGCCGAGAAGTATTGCAGCCACTCCCAGTACATCCGCAGGTCGTCGGTCTTGCGCGGCGGAAAGCCCGCCGTTGTGATCTGCCCGGCGCGGGTGCGGTAATGGTAAAGCACATCGGTCAGGCAGTTGCAGCGCTCACCCTCAAATACACGGTGCAGCACGCTGGCATCGTCACCGAAAAGCATCGTCTCATCGTAATGAATGCCCTTTTCCTTAAACAACCGCGCGTCGAACAGCTTGTTCCAGCTTAAAGGTCCGTAAAAGCTGCCGGTCTGGAACGCCTCGAGCAAAAGCTCCTGCGCATCGCGCACGCCGCCCTGACGGATCGTGACCATGCGGCCTTCGATTTTTTTGCCGTCGGCGTCGATGCAGTCGCCCGCGCAGGCGGCCAGCCGCACGCCATCGACCTGCACGGCGCTGTACAGCGTTGCAAACATGGTCGGTTCTATCAAATCATCGGAATCGACCATGCCGATGTAGTCGCCGCGGGCGTTGTCCAGCCCGGTGTTGCGGGCGTGGGCCGGGCCGCCGTTCGGCTGGTGGAACACCCGGATGCGGGCATCCTCCTGTGCCAGCGCGTCGCAGACCGCGGCGGAGCCGTCGTGGCTGCCGTCATCGACAAGAAGCAGCTCAAAGTCGGTGAACGTCTGGGCCAGAATGCTCTCCACAGCCGGGCGCAGGTACGGCCCCGTGTTGTAGACTGTGGAGATTATGCTGATTTTGGGATGGTCGGACATAGGCTTTTCCTTCTAAAGCAACTTTGTAGGGGCCGGGTATGCCCGGCCCGCAGCACAGCGGAAGATGGTCGTTTTGGCGAGGTGGAGGGCCGGACATGTCCGGCCCCTACGCGGAGGTATCCGTAGGGGCGGATTCCATATCCGCCCGCATTACAGCAGCCGTTGCTTCGCCATCGTATACCCCGCCAGCAGCCCCGGCCAATTGCACGCCACGCCAATGCGGTACGGCACGGCCAGAAGTCTGTTCGGGTCATTCCGCAGGCGTTCCCGCAGGGCTTTGCGGGCGGCGGGGTCGGCTAAAATTTCAGCAAACAGCGCGCGGCGCTCTGCATAGGACAGCGTGCCCTTACAGCCGGTCAGCAGGCCGTACTGGTTCAGGCAGGCCCGCAGACGGCTCGCGGCCTCATAGGGGGCCGGGTCGATGCCGTTTTGCCGCAGCAAATCGGCCAGCGCCGGGCGGGTCATGCGCTCGGCGTCCAGCAAGTCCCCCCGCAGGCGGCGGGACAGACTGCCGGCCTCGGTATCATACTGCTTATAGTATACACCATCCAGACAATAAATGGCAGAGGTATTCTGTAAAAATTGTATGTTAAACAGCACGTCCTCGTTGATGGCAAGGCGCGCATCAAACCGCACCGCCCCGATGGCCGCGCAGCGGAACAGCTTGGGGTAGGGCGCGGCCAGCAGCCCCGTGTCAAACAGCAGGGGGGAGAGCGCACTGCCGAGAGCCTGTAAGTCTGGGCAGAACCCCGCGGGCAGGTAGTCGGTGGGCTTGACCGCACCGCTGCTTTCCCGCGTAAGGCCGAACAAAATCATGTCGGCGTCGGTGGTCAGGGCGTCCAGCGCGGCCCACAGACCGGGTAAAAGCGCATCGTCGGCATCCAAAAACAGCACCCAGTCCCCGTGCGCGGCGTCCAGCCCGGTATTGCGGGCCGCACCCGCGCCGCCGTTTGCACGATGCAGCGCCCTGACGCGCGGGTCAGCGGCTGCCAATTCGTCACAGAGGACGCCCGTGTCGTCGGGGCTGCCGTCGTCGACGAGCAGGACCTCCAAATCGGCGGGCGCACCGGTCAGGGCGCTGTCCACCGCGCGGCGCAGCGTGACCGCGGCCCTGTAGCAGGGGATGATGACGGAAATGCTCACGGGTGCTCCTCCTGCAAAATGCTTTCGTAGATGTGCAGCAAATCAGCGGCGTTGCGGGCCGCATCATGGGTCTGCAGTGCGCGGGCACGGGCCGCCCGGCCCATGGCCGTACCGCCGTCGGGGCTGTGCAGCACCTGCAAAACGGCGCGGGCCAGCGCGTCGGCGTCCAGCGCATCGCCGTACAAAAGACCCTCGGTGCCGCTCGCCAGCATCGAAGGAATACCGCCCACGGCGCTGGCGACGCAGGGCAGGCCCAGCAGCATGGCCTCGCCTAAGCTGTTGGGGCTGTTCTCGCAGCCGGACGGCAGCAAAAAGACGTCTGCCTCCAGATACGCCTGCCGCATGGCCGCGGCATCCAGCGGCCCGGTGTAGCGGATGTGCTCCGTCACGCCCAGCTGCGCGGCCAGCCGCTTGCAGTAGAGCTTGTAGGGGAACATTCGGTCAATGACCGGGCGCAGCAGCGGGCCCTTGTCCAGCGGCGGCCAGCCCGCAATGCGCAGCTCGGCGTCACCGTACTCGGCCAACACGGCAGGCAGCGCCTTGATGACGGTGTGCAGGTTTTTCAGCGGGTAGTTGCCCTGGGGCAGCAGCAGCACCGGCGCGGCGGCAAAGTCCCGCGCATGCCACAGCGTACCCGTATAAAACAGCGGACGTAATGTCTCGTTGCAGGGGTAGTAGCGGGCGTGGGGGGCCAGCGCGGCGCAGGCGGCGCGGTCAAACGCCGTGCGGCCCGTCAAATAGCGGGCGTCGGCCAGCGCTGCGGCCTCCTTTGCGGCCAGTGCGTCAAAGCTCGCCTGCATATTGTCGAGCAGCTCGCCGGGAATGATTTTATCAATGGCGTGCCACAGCGCACCGGAACGGCGGTATTTTTCGGGCACGCCGTCGCAGAGGTGCGCGGCGCAGTCCCGCATAACGCCCTGTACGCTGAACAGCACGGGCAAGCCTGATGCGCGGGCAGCGTCGGCCATGACGGCGGCAGGGTCAAATTCGGTGCCCCATATATGCACAAGGTCGGGGCGCTCGGCCTGCAAAAGCGGCGCAAAGGCGGCAGTGTCGCGCACGACGCGGTAATGCACGCCGTCCGCGGTGCCGTCGGCATCCTCTTTGCCCACGCAGAGCACGGTCAGGTGCAGATCGGGGCAGGCGCGCAGCGCGGCCAGCTGTCCGGTCAGCCAGCTGCCGCTGACATCGCTGGCTCCGGCCAGCCCGCAGGCAGCCGCCGCCTGCGGCAGGGTGGTTCTGACAAGCCAAAGAATGTGCATAGGGACTCCTTTATTTTCTCTTGAATGGCCGCAGCTGACCGCTCACAACCACTTTAAAAACTCCTCTGCGACCTTCTCCGGGGTGAACTCGGGGTAGAGCCTTGCCGTCTGGGCAAAGGGCAGGGCATGACCCTGTACATTGTGCAGCCAGCTGTGCAGCTTGGCCACGGTGCCCGGCGTGACGCCGTCCTTCTGGTGCAGAACCAGCGCCAGCGGGTAGCGCGCCAGATAGGGCAGGGTGGGGTCGTTCTCGCTCACAGCCAGATGCAGTACCGGCTTGCCGGTGGCAAAATAGCCAAACAGCTTGCTGGGCATCTGGTTGTCATAGGTGTTGCCCAGACTGACAAGCACGTCGGCGCGGTTTTCCAGCGCGGCGGCCTCGTCGGGCGGCAGCAGGCCGGGGCGCACAAATTTTGTACCCAGAACACGGGCTGTCTCGTCGGCATCGGCTTCAAAGCGCTCCCAGCCGCCGCCCGCCATCGTCAGTGTCACAGCGTCGTCGTGCAGTGCGCGGAACAGCGCCAGTGCAAAGCCGGGCTCCCGCATACCGGGATGCAGGCTGCCGCAGAAAACACACTGTATATCGTCATGTCCCACCGGCTCCATGACCCGCGGGAGCAGCGTTGGAAAGCCCAGAACGTGTACCTTTTCCCGCCACGGGGCCAGCGGTGCGCCGTCGGCGTAGTCGGGCAGGGCCTGCGGCGTGACAAAGGTCCCGTCCAGCGCGTCCAGCAGCTGCCCCTCCCGCGCAAAGCCGCCCGGGGCTGTGTAGTCCCGGTTGGAGGCATAGGGATCCAGCTGCCACAAAAATTTCTTCCCGCGGATGGCGGCAGCTTCCAGCGCAAACGCCGTGCGGTAGGGCGCACAGACGGCACAGACTGCGTCAAAGTGAAATTCCGCGTTCAACCGCTCGATTTCCCGCCGGCTGTCCACGGTGCGGCGGGGCTGCTTCAGCACCAGCTGGCGGAACGCCGCCGCCGCTGCCGCGGGGTGTGCAGCCAGCCGGGCCAGCCGCAGCGGCACCGGCGTGCCGCCCTTTTGGCCGTTTTCCAGCGCCTCGTTCATCTGGCGCTCGTCGGCAAAGGCCAGCAGGTGCTGCATGGCCCCCTCCGGCGGGGCGGGCGGGGTGTGCAGGCCGTCCCAGAGGGTCAAAATATGTACGGTATGGTCGCGGCGGAGCAGCTGCTCCGCCAGCCGAAAGCCCATCAGGGCGTTGGCGCTGGCGGGGTTTTCCACCCGGTCCAGTACAAGTAAAATGCGCATTATTGTCGGTCCTTCAAGAAATTTCGGCACGCCCACTGCCAGAGCCGCGGCATGTGCAGCGTCAGCCAGGCCGAAAGCCGGATGCTCCGGGGCAGCAGCGGATTGCGCCCCAGCTGCGGGTCGTCGGCCCCCGCGGCAATGCCGATCTTCAGCTCGTTCAGCTGGACGCGGTAGTCTGCGGCGTTGGCACGGCGCAGGATCATGCTGGCCAGATAGACGAGCTTTTCATAGTAAAAGGCGTTCACGCTCTGCTGCATTTCGGCGGGGGCCGTGGCGCGGATCTCCGCAGCGGCGCGGCGCTGGTCGTCGATGCTCTGCGGCGGCAGGGCGCGGTGGCTGGCGCTGGCCGCGTGCTGGCGGTAGTGATAGCCTGTAAAATCGCAGAACGCACACCCCGGAGCGGCTAAAAATGCACGCCAGTTCGCCAATAAATCCTCGTTATAGGCCAGCCCGTTGTCGAGCATCTCCTCGGTCAGCAGGTCGGCGGAGAACAGCTTGTTCCACAGGCCGTAATCCACGGCGTGGTCATGCAGCAGCGCGTCCAAATGGGCGGGGCTTCGCAGGATCTTGCTGTTGCAGGGCGCGGGCGCGTCGGCGGGCACGGTGTCGGTAAAGGTATCGTATCGGCAGCAGGCCAGCGGCAGCCCGCTGTTCGTCACCGCCGCATACAGCGTGTCCAGAAACTCAGGGTGGTACAAATCGTCCGCATCGCAGAACGCAAACCATTTGGCCCCCAGCGCCCGCCCCTCGCGCACACCCGCCGTGCGGGCCGCGCAGACACCGCTGTTGGTCTGGTGCAGCGCCACAAAGCGCTGATCGCCCGCCGCGATGGCATCGCAGAGCGCAGGGGAGTCGTCGGTGGAGCCGTCTTCCACCAGAATACACCGGAAGCCGTCAAATTTCTGGGCAGCAATCGCGTCGGTGCAGGCGGTCAGGAACGCCGCCGCATTATGTACAGGTACGATGACTGCGATCTCACAGGGCTTCATGGCGTCACCTCGGCATAACGGCGCAGGTAAAAGGCTTGCAGGACCTCGGCGCTCGTGTGGATGTCATATCCGGCCTTAATGGCCTTCTCCCGCGCCTGCGGGTCGCGGCGGAAGGAGGCCGCCGCAATTGTGCTTGCCCACGCGGCGGTGTCGTTCAGCGGCAGGAATTTTACCTTGTCGCTGAACGCCGCGCCGCGGTCCACCGTGTCGGCTACAAAGCAGGGCAGACCCGCGGTCTGCGCCTCCACCAGCACGACGGGCAGACCCTCGAAAAGGCTGGGCAGCAAAAAGGCGTCCATCGCGTCGTAAAAGCTCTGGATGTTGCTGCGCACGCCCGCAAAGATCACGCTGTCGCCAAGGCCGAGCTCGGCGGCCAGCGCCTGCATTTTCTCCACGTAGGCGGGGTCGCCGCCGCCCAGCAGCACCAGCCGTGCCTTGGGCAGGCGGGTGCGCACGGCGGCAAAAATTTTGAGCAGTCCCGGGTGGTTCTTCTGGTCGGAGAACCGCCCCACATGGCCGAACAGGATTTCCTGATCGGTCACACCCAGCTCACCGCGCAAAAGCGCACGGCGCTGCGGGTCGCGGGCGGCAAACCGCGCCGTGTCGATGCCGTTGGGCACGACGGTGAACGGATGCTTGCCAAAAAGCATCTGCCCGGCCTTCTCACTGCACGCAAAGCGGTCCGTCAGGCCGATGTTGAAAAAGCTGCTCATAAAATGATCAAGCCGCCCCACGAAATTGCGTTCATACGCGGTATTGTGGCTGTGGCCGCACCGCACGGGGATACCCGCGCGCCGCGCCGCGGGGTTGTAGAACATGCCAAACCCGCTGTAATGGCCGTGGATGATGCGCCACTCGGGGTGGGCGGCAAACAGCGCCCGCAATTCACGCAGGTAGCGGGGCAGGTTGTTGTCCTGCCGGACGGTCAGCTTGAAGATGCGCCCGCCCAGCGCACGGATTTCATCGTCAAAAAAGCACGGTTTGTCGTAATGATAGAGAAAATCGAACTGGACCTTCTCCCGGTCGATCGTGCGGTAGACGTTCATGACAAAGGTCTCCATGCCGCCGGCGTCCATGGCGGGCATGACCTGTAAAACACGGATGGGCGGCATCAGCGTTCAGCCTCCAATGCGGCCATCTTTTGCAGCTTCTCGACAGTTTTGGCCGGAATTTCGTCTTTGTCGTCGCAGGAGAGCGCCCGCAGGTCACAGGTGCGGGCGCCGTCGAAGTGGTATTTATCAGCTTTCATGGGCAATGCCTCCCTGAAATTATACTTATTTATAAGTATACCCGTTTTTGTGCATTTGTGCAACAGCAGGGCAAGAAAAAAGCTCCCCTTGCAAAAGGGGAGCGAAATTCCTGACCACCTCCCTCGCAGAGGGAGGCAAGAGTTATTTCTTCGGCTTTTTTTCCGCTTCGGCGCATTTGCTGTGGCAGCCGGCACAGTTGCCGCCGCAGCCGCCCTGCCAGCCGCCGTTCTGGCAGATGAACAGGATCGCCAGCGCCAGCAGCACAAAAATAATCATAACAACGATAACACTTGCCATATCGTATACTACCTCATGCGTATCTGTAGGGGTGCTTTCCGGCGCGGTTCACACCAGGCCAAACACCGTTCCTACACAGTGTACCACAAATGCCACGATCCATGCAATACCGCATTGCATCAAAACGACGCCTGCTGCGGCGCGGGCACCGCCCAGCTCACGCTTGACGGCAGCAATCGCGGCCACGCAGGGCGTGTACAGCAGCGTAAACACCAGAAACACGATGGCCGTGAACGGGGTAAACAGCGTGGTCAGTGCGGCGGTGTCCCCGCCCAGAAGAACCGTCAGCGTAGAGACAACGCTCTCCTTGGCCGTAAAGCCGGTGATCAGCGCGGTGGAAACGCGCCAGTCGCCAAAGCCCAGCGGCCTGAACAGGGGAGCAATAAAACTGCCGATGGCCGCCAGCAGGCTCTTGTCCGCCGAAGCGGCCACGTTCAGACGCATGTCAAAGGTCTGCAGGAACCAGATCAGCACCGTTGCCACAAAGATAATGGTGAAGGCCTTCTGCAAAAAGTCGCGGGCTTTCTCCCAAATCAGCTGGCAGACACTGCGCGCCGAGGGAAAACGGTAGTTGGGCAGCTCCATGACGAAGGGGACAGGCTCGCCCTTGTACTTGGTGAATTTCAGCAGGATCGCGTACAGGATGCCGCACAGGATGCCCGTGATGTACAACCCGATCATCACGACGGCACGCCACTGCCGGGGGAAGAACGCCGTCGTGAACAGGGCGTAGATCGGCAGCTTGGCCGAGCAGCTCATGAACGGGGTGAGCAGGATCGTCATTTTGCGGTCACGGTCACTGGACAACGTGCGGGTGGCCATGATGGCGGGCACCGAGCAGCCGAAGCCGATGAGCATGGGCACAAAGCTGCGGCCCGAAAGTCCGATGCGGCGCAGCAGCTGATCCATGACGAAGGCCACACGCGCCATATAGCCGGTGTCCTCCAGAATCGACAGGAAGAAGAACAGCGTGACGATGGTCGGCAGGAAGCTCAGCACGCTGCCCACGCCCGCAAAGATGCCGTCAATAACAAGGCTGTGCACAACGGGGTTGATGCCGTAGACCGTCAGTGCGTGGTCGGTCAGGTTGGTGAGCGCGTCAATGCCCAGTGTCAGCAGGTCGGACAGGCCCGCGCCGATGACACCGAACGTCAGCCAGAATACCAGCGCCATAATGCCGATAAAGCAGGGCAGGGCGGTGTATTTGCCGGTCAGGATGCGGTCAATGGCCACACTGCGCTTGTGCTCGCGGCTTTCACCGGGGCGCACAACGGTTTTGTCGCAGAGGCGTTCAATAAAGTTGAACCGCATATCTGCCAGCGCTGCCTCGCGGTCCAGACCCGTCTCACTTTCCAGCTCGGCAATCGTGTGACCGAGCATTTCGGTCTCGTTCGCATCGAGGTCCAGCGCGGATTCGATCAGCGTATCGCCCTCGACCAGCTTTGTCGCGGCAAAACGCAGCGGCAGCCCGGTGCGGGCAGCGTGATCCTCGATCAGATGGCTTACGGCGTGTACACAGCGGTGCACCGCACCGCCCGCGCCGTCCCCGGCGTCGCAGAAGTCAATGCGGCCCGGTGTCTCGCGGTGGCGGGCCACATGCAGGGCGTGTTCGACCAGCTCGTCGATGCCCTCATTCTTGGCGGCGGAAATTGGCACAACCGGCACGCCGAGCAGCTCCTCCAGCTCGTTGACCATGATGGTGCCGCCGTTGGCGCGGACCTCATCCATCATGTTCAGCGCCAGAACCAGCGGAATGTTCAGCTCCATGAGCTGCATCGTTAAGTACAGATTGCGCTCGATGTTGGACGCATCCACAATGTTGATGATGCCATCCGGGTGCGTGTTGAGCAGAAAATCGCGGGTGACGATCTCCTCACTGGAATAGGGGGACAGGCTGTAAATGCCCGGCAGGTCGGTGACGGTAGCCTCGGCATGGCCGCGGATGACGCCGTCCTTGCGGTCCACCGTCACACCCGGGAAGTTGCCGACGTGCTGGTTGGAGCCGGTCAGCTGGTTAAAAAGCGTCGTCTTGCCGCAGTTCTGGTTGCCGGCCAGCGCGAACCGGAGCGGCTGGCCTTTGGGAATTTCGGCCCCGCTCTTGCGGTCATGGTAGCTGGGGGCCTTGCGCAGCTCGCCCACGCCGGGGTGGGGCACCGCGGTGTGGCGCTCCTCACTGCGGGCGGCGCGGTCCGTCTCGTGGACGTTCTCCACTTCGATTTTCGCCGCGTCGTCCAGCCGCAGCGTCAGCTCATAGCCGCGCAGCTCGACCTCGATGGGGTCGCCCATCGGCGCGACCTTGCGCAGGGTGACCTCGGTGCCGGGGGTCAGGCCCATGTCCAGCAGGTGGTGGCGCAGCTCGCCCTGGCCGCCGATGGTGCGCAGTACAGCATCCTGCCCGATTTTCAAATCCGCCAGTGTCATATTTACAATCCTCTTTCACTTTGAAAGTTTGACTTGTCTAACTTTTTGCAGCTATAGTGTACCACAACATCGGTGGAGATGCAAGGGCGTATTGCCCGTCCGCGGCGGTTGTGGTATACTTTTTTGCTAAAAGGAGAGGATGGTTATGAAGCTGACAGTACGCAGGGCCGCGGCGGCGGACCTGCCGACGCTTTTGCAGATTTTTGACAACGCGCGGGTGTTCATGCGCACCCATGGCAACCCGCACCAGTGGCCGGACAGCTACCCCGGTGCGGCGCGCCTGGCCGCCGAGATCGAGCGCGGCGTCTGCTATGTGGTGATAGGGGAGGGGACCATACAGGCCGTGTTCTGCCTGATTCCCGGCGACGAGCCGACCTATCGCATCGTGGAGGACGGTGCCTGGCCCGAGGACCTGCCCTACGCAACGATCCACCGGATGGCATCGGCAGGGCAGGTGCGCGGCATCGGGCAGTTCTGTATTGACTGGTGCCTGCGGCAGGGCCTGCCTGTGCGTGCCGACACCCACGCCGATAACGTCTATATGCAGCGCGCGCTGGAAAAGAGCGGGTTTGTGAGGTGCGGGAGGATCTACACTGAGGATGGCTCGCCGCGGTGGGCGTATTACCATAAGGCCGCAACCCAAAAGGCTTCCCCCGCGGGGGAAGCTGTCCGCGCAGCGGACGGATGAGGGGCAGCCTTCCGCTGCAACCCGTAACCGGGCCGCAGCCGAAAGGCTGCCCCTCATCCGCCCTCGGTCAGAGCCTCGGGCACCTTCCCCCAAGGGGGAAGGCTTTCTTATTTTAATTTACCGTCCAAACACCGACCCTAAGCTGCTGAACCAGTTCGAGATGTTCTGTACCTGGGTCTGCAGGCTGTTGACGGTGTCCATCAGGGCGGGCAGCTCGGTCAGGACCTTGTTCAGGGCGTCAACATCGACCTTTTTCAGCTGCGCGGTGATTTCCGGCAGATCCTGCATCATGCTGTCCAGCTGGGCCTGATCCAGTGTGTCCAGACTGGTCTGGACGGTGTCTGCCAGATCGTTCACGCGGTTGCAGGCGTCCATAACGTTGACGTAGGCCTCGTTCATCCGCCAGCTGAAGAACGCCAGTGCCGCCAGAATGATCACGCAGAGCACGACGCTCAGCACCATGCGCTTGCGCTGGTTGGCAATGATGCCGCGGTTCTGCTGATCCTGTAATTCCAGCTGGGCCTCAATGCGGTTGAGCTGCGCCTTCAGGTCGGCGGCATCCAGCCTGCCGTCGCGGTTTTCATCGTTGGCGCGGTTCAGCTCCGCAACGCGGTTTTTCAGCTGGTCGTCCATTTGTGTGTTCAGGTTTTCCATAGCGTACTCCCTTTAGGTAGGTTTGTAGGGGCCGGACATGTCCGGCCCTGACGTGTACGGTAAACGGGCACTTGCGGGAAGGCTGCGGGGTGGGCATGCCCGGCCCCTACGCGGCAGCAGGGCTGCTATTTCCGCGTATCCTTCATCTCGAACCAGAAGGTCGAGCCGCGGCCAACGGCGCTGTCAACGCCAAAGGCGAAGCCGTGCTGCTGTAAAATTGCCTTCGTGATGGACAGGCCCAAGCCGGTGCCGGTACGCCCGCTGTCCTGCCGCGCACGATAGTAGCGGTCAAAAATGTAAGGCAGATCCTCCGGCGGGATGCCGGGGCCGTGATCCTCGATTTCAATGCGGCAGCCCTTCTCCTGCGGGATGGCCCGCAGCACAACGACACCGTCCGCACCGATGTGGTGGAACGCATTGCCCAGCAGGTTGTGCATGACCCGCTCCATCATGGCCGGGTCGGCGCTGACCGGGCAGGGCTCGTTAGCCTGCAAATCAAGCTGCCAGTGATTTTTGTCGCACAGCGCGTCGTAGCGGCCCGCGACCTCAAAGCAGAGGTCGCTCATGTCAAAGTCAACAAGATTCGGCCTTTCCGCACCGCTCTGCACTTTACTCAGCTCCATCACGCTGTTGACGAGCGTGGAAAGCCGGTTCGTCTCATCGACAATGATGCTGCACTGCTCGGTACGCTTGGCGTCGTCGCTGCCGGTCAGGTCGCGCACGGTCTCGGCGTAGCCCTTTATCAGGGTCAGCGGGGTGCGCAGGTCATGGCTGACGTTCGCCAGAATGTCCTTTTCGAGCTGGGCGCTGCGCTTGACCTCGGCGGCCATGTGGTTGAAATCCTCGGCCAGACGTCCGATCTCATCGTGGCGTTCAACCTTGATCTGCACATCGTAGTTGCCGGAGGCGATCTCCTGCGCGCCGTTGGACAGCTTGCGGATCGGGTTCGTGAACCAGCGGCTGAAAAGTATCGCCAGCAGCAGGTCCAGCACCAGCAGAATCAACGCGACAGGCCCAAGGATCGCGCGCAGCACCTCGGCAGCCGTCGTGATCTGTGCCAGACTTGCCGAGACAATAACCCCGTACTGCCCGTCGGCGGAGAGCCGCCCGACGCACATCTGCATCGAGGAGCCGATCTTTACGATCTGGTACAGCGAGCCGTCCTGAAACAGCTTTTGCCGCAGCTGAATGGCAATGCGGGTGTCCAGATTGTAGCCAAACTCCCCGCCGAACGCGCCGGTGCTCTCATGCAGCAGGCAGGGGTACATGCTCTCGTAGGCTTTCAGGCAGCGCAGCGTTGAATCGGAGAAATCCACGCAGTTGCCGTCAACGTTGATTTTTTTGTCCCGGAACGTCTGGCTCACGCCGCTCCAGAATTCATCGTTCAGATAGAGCCCCTGATAGGTGCGGCTTGAAATTTCTGCGTCCGACTGGTCGATCAGCGCCGTGATGGCGGCGGCCTTGCTGTCCAGCTTGGCGCGAATGTTGCGGTTGTACTGCGGCTCCAGCGCGTAGGTGATGATCCCCCACACCAGCAGCAGCGTAAAGAGCGTGATGCCGCCGATAAAGAGCATCAGCTGCCATTGGATGCCGGGCGCAAAGGGGCGCTTTTGCTTTATTTCGTCCTTTTTCATACAGCGTCCGGGTCAAACTTGTACCCGATGCCCCACACGGTCACGATCATCTTACGGCAGGCACCCAGATGGCCGCGCAGCATCTTGACGTGGGTATCGACGGTGCGGTCCTCGCCGTAATAGTCATAGTTCCAGACCTTTTGCAGGATCTTTTCGCGGCTCAGTGCAATGCCCTTGTTGCTGACCAGAAAAACCAGCAGGTCAAACTCCTTCGGGGTCAACGACGCCTCCTGCCCGGCCACCTTTACGCTGTGGCTGGCCGTGTCGATGGACAAATCGCCGAAGGTATAGCTCCCGGTGGCCTCGGCGGGCTTGGGCATCGTGCGGGCCAGCACGGCCTTGACACGGGCGACCAGCTCCCGCGGGGAGAACGGCTTGACGACATAGTCATCGGCGCCGCTCTCCAGCCCGGTCAGCTTGTCGTATTCCTCACTGCGGGCGGTCAGCATGATCACTGGGGTCATGATCTTGCGGGTGCGCATCTCCCGCAGGCAGGTCATGCCGTCCATAAACGGCATCATGATGTCCAGAATTACCAGATCAATGCCGCCCTGGCTCAGCACGCTCAGCGCGGCGGTGCCGTCGCCGGCCTCCTCACAGGTAAAGCCCGCATATTGCAGATGCTCGCGGATGAGGTCCCGGATGCGCGGCTCATCATCCACGATCAGAATTTTAGCCATAGGAATACCCTCCTTATACGTCTATATTACCACAATACAATGCAAGAGTGGAAGAATTGTGAAAAAAAATAAAATTTTTATAAAAATGTTTGCTTATATCCGGGTCCTGCCATGTAACTTTAAGGAAAGGCATCCTTTTTGCAAAACCTGTTGCATTTTGCCGCTGTACGCGGTACAATGGCGGCAGGAGCGTGAGCGATTATGAAAATTCTGCTTTGCATTGTCTTACTTCTGGTGGTTCTGACGCTGTTCGCCGTCTGGCCGGGCAAGCGGCGGGACGCCCTGCGTGCGCCGTTTCTGGGCCGCAACTGCGCACACCGCGGGTTCTTCGGCAAGGATCAGCGCCCGCCGGAGAACAGCCTGCCCGCCTTTGCCGCGGCGGCCAAAAACGGCTACGGCATTGAGCTGGATGTACAGTTTACCGCGGACCGGCGGCTTGTGGTTTTCCACGATGATACGCTGAATCGTATGACCCCGGCCAAGGGCTTTGTGCACGATATGCCTTGGGCGGAGTTCTCGGCCCAGCCGCTGGCCGGCAGCGACGAGCACCCGCCTCTGTTTGCCGATATGCTGCGCACCGTCGCCGAGGCCAACCCCGACACGCCGCTGATCGTCGAGATCAAGAGCCGCAGCGAGTACAAGCATACCTATCTGGAGGAGCTTTGCCGCGCAACGATTGCCGAGCTGAAAACCTACCCCGGCCCCTACTGCATCGAGAGTTTCGACCCCCGCGTTGTGGGCATCGTGCGGCGGCAGGCCCCCGGTCTGCTGCGCGGTCAGCTGGCCGACAGCTACCGGAGCTACCGCAAGACCGGTGCGCATCCTGTGCCCGCGTTCGTGTTCTCCCACTGCCTGGGCAACTTTTTGGGGCGGCCTGATTTTATCGCCTGGTGCCCCGAAAAACGCAACTGGGCCGTGCGTCTCTGCGCGCGCCTGGGTGCCATGATGGTCATGTGGACCGCCCTGCCCGAGCATGACACCCGGAAGCTCGAGGCCGAGAACGACGCGGTCATTTTCCAGTGGTACGCGCCGAAACAGCAGTATAAGTAATGCGTATGGCCGTTGCCATTGCGGGCGGATATGGAATCCGCCCCTGCGGACAGGGTGCCGCGTTTCGTCGTAGGAACGCATTCAATATGCGCCCGCCACCCGCCGCGCACTGAACACATAAAACGCGCAGCCCCCGCATACATTGCATTGACAATGTGTGAGGGGGCTGCGCTTATGTTTTTATTTACCGTTACAAAACCCGGTCTGCGGCAGGCGGGCGCGCTGGCTCTGTGCGCCGTCTGCCTGTGCGGCACGGTGGCCGCGGCGGTACATTTTTCCGGTGGGGCAGTCACGGCGTCCGCCGCGGCGGTGCCGGGCATCGAGACCACGCAGGACATCGGGACTTATTTTACCGGCTACGGCTTTGACACCGACCTGGCCAGTGCGGCGGTGGACAAAGTGAAGATCCCCAAAAAGTGGGACGACAGCTTTGCCGCCTTCAACCAGATCGTGCAGGAAAGCGGCCTTGACCTGGCCGATTACAAGGGAAAGACCGTGGAAAAGTGGACTGTGCTCTGCCCGCAGCTCTCTACGGGCGACCATGACACCTACTGTGTGCTGCTGGTCTACAAGGCTAAGGCCGTGGGGGCATATTTACTGCAAAAGCCGTCCGGCGAGGTGACAGGGCTTATCACTGCCGCCAAGGCCGGTGCAGAAGCCGCTTCGGAGGAGGAAACCGTGGAAATTTCCGCCGACGCCTACCCGGAGGAGTAAACGCCGTGGACGCTGCAAGGGTGAGCATTGCACGCCCGCGCACACGCCGTAGGGGCGGATTCCATATCCGCCCGCGGAGCTTTACGTCGGCTGCCTTTTATTCATCCAACCACCGTTCCCGCGGCAGCGCAAACACCGCGCCGCAGAGCAGCAGCAGAGCAGGGTCGCTTGTCAGGTGGGTGACCTGGCTCTCCATGTAGCCATAGGCCAGCATGACCAGAAGGCAGGCCACGGCCTGCCACTGCCCGCGTCGGGCATAGCCGTACAGCGCCGTCATCATCAGCGCGCAGACCAGCACGACCATCACGGGGCCGGTCAGGTAGAGCAGATACACAAAAATATTGTCCAGCGCGGGCCAGTCCGGGAGCATCTGGCCCGCAATTTTTATGTCGAACACCCGGTATGCCGCCCATGCCAGCGAGATGCGGCAGGTCAGCAGGTCGTCGAGCTTCTTCAGCCAGCCAGGGCCGATGTCGTTGGCCCACGGCCCGATTTTTACGACGAACAGCGGTAAAATATAGCTGACCGCGGCCAGCACCGGCACCGTGGCCGCGCAGAGCGCTGCCAGAGGTCTGCTGCCCGGGTGCAGCCCCCTGCGGGTGCGCAGCTTTGCCAGTGCCAGCAGCAAAACGAGCAAAAACGTGCAGAGCGCCGCGGACCGGGACTTGGGGCCGACCATCAGGAACACGCCCACGGCGGCCACGCCCGCCAGTTCCGGCCAGGTCAGCCTGGCGCGGCGCAGCAGTACCCACGCCAGCAGCAGGCCGAACATCACCCCGCCGAAAGTGTTGGGGTGGCCGTAGCCGAACATCAGGCGGTAGCTGCCGTTGCGCTCACTGGCCGCGTCGGGCGCGATGATGCCCGCAAAGTGCAGCAGCTCCACCAGCGCCAGCGTTGGCACGCCGCAGGCCAGAAATGCCTTCATCACACGGCGCAGCGGCACGTCTTTGGCGGCCAGCAGGGCCACGCAAAGCCCCAGCCACCAGATGTTCTGCCCGTTGAAGTAGACCCACCGCGCTACAAAGTACAGCAGCCCGGCGCAGACCATGCTGCGGCCATTGTACTTTGTGCCCAGCAGGATCTTAAAGCCGAAGCAGAGATACATGACCCAGTCCAGCACGGGGGAGACCCGCGTCTGCAGCCAGGGCCAGTTTTCCCGCGCCATGCTGTTGTTGAACACAACGATGAACTCATACACCATCACGCCCAGCAAAAACGCCCATGCACCGTATTTTTGGCGCACCGACGCATAGCGCGTGGTGAACAGCAGCCGTTCCTCGCCCCACCAGACGGCAGGGGCGCGCCTGTGCCGCAGCACGGGCAGAAAATCAAGCACAGCCGCCAGCGCCAGAAACGCCAGCAGCCCATTTGCAAAACCAAACAAAGGGACAAACCTCCCGTTTTCCTTCTTGGCCCCCTCTGCGTGGGGGAGAGAGCCCTGCGGTAATCCGAAATGCTTCGGGCTCAAGCAAGGCTTTTCCAGCCACCCATGCGGGGCCAGTGTGTAAACACATTATAAACATTCCACCCGCCGTTTGACAAGCCTTTTGCAGAATGTTATTCTTATACTGTACAATTATTTCCGGGAGGATGCCACTATGAACGCAGAGCAATATCGCGCCGTCATCGGGTGGTTCAATGCACGGCCAGCCGTCAAAAAGGCGCTGCGGCTCGTCAGCCGCAGCGCCGTGGCGCTCGTCTACCTGCTGTACCTGGGTATGCTGGCCTGGCTGGCGTGGCACCGGATGGGACAGCTTTGGCCCGCGCTCGTCGTGCCCGCGTCGGCGTTCGTCGTCGGCACACTGGTGCGCAAGCTCATTGACCGCCCGCGGCCCTACACGGCGCTGGGCTTTACGCCGCTTTTCCCCAAGGACAAGACCGGCCAGAGCATGCCCAGCCGCCACTGCTTTTCGGCGGCGGCCATTGCAGGGACGGCGTGGTACGTGCTGCCGCCGCTCGGCGCGGTGCTGGCCGTGCTGGGCGTTCTCATTGCGATTTCCCGCGTCGTGACCGGCGTACACTATATCAGCGACGTGCTGGCCGGTCTCGCGTTCGGCGGCGTCTTTGCCGTGCTTGGCTGGAACGCCTTTGTGCTGGCCGCGTCGGCGCTGGGCTTTTACGCTATTATGCTATTATAAAAAGGAACAGACTTATGAAAAAATGGACCGCTGCGGCCCTCGCCGCGCTGACTGCCCTGACCCTGACCGGGTGCAGCTTTCAGGATGTGATGCTCTACCTCTACGGCGGCGACAGCTTTGTGACAAGCGCCGAGCCGGACTACACCACCTGCGACGGCGACAACGGCGTGACTGTCGTCTATGACCAGAACCAATGGGAGCAGCCCGTCATGGCGCAGGACGACACGCTGTCGCTGACCACGGGCAACCAGCTGAGCTACACGGTGGTGCTTTTGCAGACCACCGACATCTACACGGATTTTCTTGCCCAGTCGGGGCAGGAGTTGGAGGAAACGACCGGCACGGTCCGGTATGATATCGACTTTACCGTACCCGATGCCGCTGTGTCGGCAGTGCGCTATGACTGCGGCAGCTACCAGACGATCTTTGCCCAGATCGACTACGATTGCGGCGAGACGATCTATGTCACGGCCGCTGCCCGCACGCAGGATTATGAGCCGATCATCGCACTTTTGCAGAACGTCTGGCCCACCGGCCATGCCCCGGAAAACGCCCAGACCGCCGATAAAACGACCAAGGCCGTGACCGAGGACGACGTCAACAAATTCCGCACCCGCCTGACCCGCATCGGCGACTGCGTGGTTGTCGTCGGCGATTTCTCGCTGGTTAAGGTTCATGTACATACCAATGACCCCGGCAAGGCGATTCAGTATGCCTGCGAGCTGGGCGAACTGGTCAACCTGAAGATCGATAACATG
>OIAM01000083.1_pt1 | contig 51844 bp, 48 predicted proteins | sample 1580771 | NCBI WGS metagenome assembly OIAM01 (sample SAMEA3882538, study PRJEB24775) | human gut metagenome | biome: human-associated habitat; feature: intestine environment; material: feces | place: Netherlands | collected 2009/2010
TATCATCGGAGTTGTTTCAGCGATGACTGTTCCGACGTTAATGCAAAATTATCAAAGACAGAGTTATGTAACTCAACTTCATAAGGTCTATAATGAAGTAGAGCAAGCTCTTTTGAGATATCAAACCGATAGGAATGCCTTAAATTTAACTGAAGCTGGTTTATCTTCACAAGCTGCATGGAATGCAATGGTTCCGCAGTATTTCAAAACAGTTAAAGTTTGTGATAGTTCTCTAACACCATGTTTCCCTGAAACTTCAAGTTATAAAAAAATATCAGGTGTCGCTTTAAATGCAAATGTTTATTCTGTTCAAACTTCTTATGTTTTGGCAAGCGGAGCATCTGTGAGATTTTATCGTGCAGTAAGTGGTAACAGAATTTGTTATTTGCAAGTTGATGTAAATGGACAAAAAGGTCCTAATATTCTAGGTAGAGATTTGTTCACTTTGTCTATTTATAATGATGGGACTATTGATGATGATGGTTCTTCTGCTCCTCTTTCAGAAGCTGATAGAAATACCCTTTTTGAGCGTGATTGCAATGGTAATACCGGAGCTGGAGATTATGGTTGCTTTGGGAAAATTTTAAACGACAATTGGCAAATGACTTATTAGAGCAATAAAAAGGTGAGGTTTAAGAGCCTCACCTCTTTTGATTTAATCAATTTAAACTTCTTCTTCTTTTTGGTCTTCATCAGGTTTGGTTTCGTCGTGTTTGATGATTTCTAGCTTTGTAATTCTTGCTCCATCAACTTCTTTTACCACAAAAGTTATATTATTGAATGTCGCAGTATCATTAACTTGTGCCAATCTGCCAAGTTGTTTTACAACTAAACCGCCAATTGTATCAATATCGTCATCGTCAATATCTTTTTCGTTAATTCCGAAAAACTCTGCAAACTCATCTAATCTCATCATTGAATTTGCAATGTATGTATTTGGAGCAACTTCTTTGATTTCATCTGTTACTTCTTCTTCAACGTCAAATTCATCTTGAACATCTCCGAAGATTTCTTCAATAACGTCTTCCAATGTTATAAGTCCTGATGTTCCGCCAAATTCGTCAACTACAATTGCCATTTGCCCTTTGCGTTTTTTAAATTCTAAAACTAAATTATCCATAGTAATTGTTTCAGGAACTAATAAAACATCTCTCAAAATCTTTGAAATTGGGCAAACCTCATCTTTTATAGACAAAGAATACAAATCTTTTACGTGAACCAAGCCGATAATATGATCGATATCATCTTCATAAACCGGATATCTTGTATATTGGTTTTCTTCTGCAAGTTTGTTTAATTCTTCTAATGGCATATCAACCGGAATACAAATCATATCAGTTCTTGGAACCATAACTTGTTTTGCGGTCAAATCAGAAAATTTGAATACATTATGCAACATATCTTTTTCTGTTTCGTTTAAGACTCCGCCATCATAACTTGCATTTACAAGCATATCAAGTTCTTCTGTTGAATGAACAAGAGAACCTTTATGAGAATGCGGTATGTGCAGAAGTTTTAATACAAGATTGCCAAAACCATTTAGCAACCAAATAAATGGATTAAAGAAAAATGTCAAAATTTGCATTGGTCTAGCAACTAACAATGCTGTTTTTTCAGTATATTCAAGTGCAATAGATTTTGGAATAAGTTCGCCCAATACAACGTGAAAAAATGTAATTAAAGCGAATGCAATCGAAACAGAAACAGTATGTGTTGCTATATTTTTGCCAATTCCAGGCAAGAACACAAATACCGGTTCAATAATTCGTGCAAGTGTGCCTTCGCCAACCCAACCTAAACCGATACTTGAAATTGTTACACCTAATTGAACTGCCGCAATAAATTTATCTAAATCTTTTAGAGCTTCGAGTGCAATTTTTGCGTTGAAATTACCTTCATTTGTAAGTTGTTCAATTCTTGTTTTTCTAACTTTTACCATAGCAAATTCTGATGCTACGAAAAAACCGTTTGAAAATAGCAAAAAAGCTATAACAAACAAATTAAATATTGTATTACCGGAACTATCCATTTATATTATTTTCCTATTATCCTTCTTATATCTTTTCTAATTATAGTATTTTTAATAAAAAAATGCAAATTCTATTGTTTATTGAACTTCTTTAAGTTCAGTATATATCATTGGAGAAAATCCTTTTGTTGTAACAACTGTGATTACTTTATAAACTGGAGGTTCGCCAATAAGTGTAGGAGATGAAATATGGTAAACCCCGTTCCTCATAACTTCTCCGTTTGTGTGCAAATGACCGGCTACAACAGAAATTACATTGTCGTGTTTGTCTATTACATCAAGATAATTCTCTTTTTTATAAACACTATGTGATGGAATTTCCTTAGCCATAACGACAGGGAAGTGTTGAAAAATTATTACAGGATCATTTTTGTATTTGGTTAATTGTTTGTCAAGCCACTTTAAAGTATTTTCTTTATAATATCCGTTTGAACCAGGAATAATTTCTTTAGCTCCATCCAAAACAATAAACACAAAACCGTTTTTCTTAAATACATAATTTGGTGTTTTGTATTTGTAAAAACAATTGTTATCTTTTACGATTTCAAGATAATGTTTTTTAGAAAGTCCATTGTTTTTGAATACGTCGTGATTGCCGATTACCAAATAATATGGGATTTTTAATTTATTAATGGTTTTGACAAAACCTGGAAGATATTCTTCTTTTGGCGAATCTATATTATCGCCAGTAAAAACAACAAAAGCGATATCTTTTTCGTCATTGATATTGTTTATGGCCTTTTGCAAAATTTCACTTCTGTATTGATTATTTGCAATATAGTGACTATCTGTAACTTGTACAAATTTTATAGTTGCAGCATTTGTTATTGTTTGAATGAATAACAATGTAATTATGGTTAAAAATATTTTCTTTATCATTTATACCCTCTGGACAAATTATATCATAAATTATAATATAAGTAAAAGGAGATAAGATGAGATTAGATAAGTTTTTAAAAGTTTCAAGATTGATAAAAAGAAGAACTGTTGCAAATGAGGTTTCTGATACTGGAAGAGTTTTTGTAAATGGTAATCCTGCAAAGCCGGCAAAACAAATTAAAGAAGGTGACGAAATTCGTATAGAATATGCGAATAGAACGGTTTGTGCAAAAGTTTTGAAAGTTCCGGCAAATAATGTTTCTGTTCAAGAAGCTCCAACTCTTTATCAAATAATTGAATAAATGTTGACTTTGAAAAAAATATAATTAAATTCATGGCATCTAATACAAATGGATGATTTATTTCACATTTATTGAAATAAACATGTAGTTATCCGATTGTATTAGAAAAAGAGGTAGTCATGAAAATTAACGGTGGAATTAGATACTGTGAAAAAGGCTTAACGGCATCGCTTAGGGCAATGCACGTTCAGAGCGAATTAATCGGTATGTATAATGAAAACGTAACTGGGTTTGATAAAATTGGTTATCAAAGAAAAGATCCTATCGTTTCTTCTTTTACCGAATATATTGGCATACACGGACTTTCTCAAACAATTGATGATAAAGTCGGTCGTATTGCGATGTCAGATAACCCTCTTGATTTAGCATTAGCTAACAAAGGTTATTTTCAAACACAAACTGCAGAAGGAGTGAAATTAACTCGTGATGGGCGTTTTAAACTAGATAAATCAGGAAATCTTTTGACATTAGAAGATGGACAGGTGCTTTCTAATGCAGGAACACCAATAAAACTTCCGATTGTTCCGGAAAAAATTGAAGATGTAAAAGTTAACGCAAAAGGTATGGTTAGTGTTTTGAATAGAAAAACTAACAAGTTTGAACAAGCCGGATGTATAGGTGTTGTAGATACAAACGGAGTTTTGGTTATGGATCCGCAAGTGAAACAAGGATATAATGAATATTCAAACGTAGCTTTGCAAAATGAATTTATTTCAATGATGCCTGTAATTAGAAACTTTGAAGCAAACAGACAAATTTTTATGATTCAAAACCAAAATTTACAAAAAGTGATTTCCCAATTGGGAACAACTTCATAATAAGAGGTAATTAATTATGTACAGTATGCAAGGTATTGTAAGAAAAAGTGTAAGTAATGTAACAACTCAGTTTGAAAAACTGGGTTATGTTGCTAATAATCTTGCGAATATGAATACAAAAGGTTACAAAACTGTAACTTTTGAACAAATGCTTAATGAAGACGGATATTTGACAGGAGCAATAAGAACAGAAACTCGTCAAGGTTCAATTCAAGTTACAAGTAATCCATATGATGTTGCAATTGACGGAACAGGTTATATTCCTGTTGTTTCTCCTGAAGGAGAAGTTGCATATACCAGAGATGGTGCTTTCAAACAAGGAAAAGATGGTTACCTTGTAACTACAGATGATTGGATAGTAGGTGAAGGAATTAAAATTCCTGCAAACTGTTATAAGTTTGAAATTAAGCCGAATGGAGAGGTTTATTCGTATGATGCGGCAAATACAAAACCTAAAAAGTTAGGAACAATTCCTCTTGTTAGATTTGCCTCTCAAGAAAATCTTGAACAAAGAGGAATGAATAAACTAGTTGCAACCGCAGATTCAGGTGATCCGATGTTGGTTAGAAATCACAATTGTTTCTGCCAAAACAACATTGAAAATTCTAATACAAATATCTATTCTTCAACTTCTGATATGCTTAGATTAAATGCTTCTTTGTTGGCAAGTACTCGTATGATGAAGGTTGTGGATGATATGTACAACAAGGCAATTAATATTAGAGAATAGATAATGTTAGCTATATGTTCCGCATTCATGCGGAATAAATAAAAGAGGAAAATTCCTCTCACCTGTCACTCCGTGACACCCTCTTCCCGACGGGGCGAAGGAAATGAAAAGAAAGGACAAAAATGTTTACATCACTAGATAATATGGGAAAAGTTACATTGATGATGGATTTGATTACACAAAGACAAAGAGCTTTGGGTTCAAACCTTGCTAATATAGACACTCCCGGCTACGTTCGTCGTGATGTGAATTTTGGTGATTACTTAAATTCAATGAACAGTCCTTTAGAAACCAAATTGTCTGAAAAATTAGGGCCATCAGGTGTAATAGATGAACAGACTTATGAGGAAATTGATCCGGCTAATGAATTGATGGAATTACAGGAAAACTCACTTCTTTATACGATGGCAACAAGAAGAATGTCAAATATAATTACAGAGATGAAAACGGTTATAAATGTTGGTAAGTAATAACTAAATCACCCTCGCCCCTGCGGGGAGAGGGAAGAATTTGTTAATGAGTTAAGGCGAATTTACAAATTCGGGTGAGGGGTACAAATCACTTCCACACAACAACAAGAAAGGCGTAAATTATGAGTATAATGGAATCAATGAATATCGGAGCAAATGCCTTAAAAGCTCATGGCTTGAGGATGGATATTCATGCAAAAAATATTGCGAATGTTGATACTCCGAATTACGTAAGAAAAATTCCTATTTTAAATGCGACAGAAGATATTTCTTTTCACGGTTTGATGAATACTATGAAAGAGGATGTTTTTGGTGTTGGAACTTTACCTTATTTGCAAGGTGGGGTAGTGTTTAACGGATGTGTAGAAGATCCGACATTAGGAGATAAAATTTATAGACCGGGACACCCAGATGCAGATGCAAACGGATATATTAGAGCATCAAACGTAAACCCTGCAGTTGATATGGCAGATGCAATCTTAGCACAACGTGCATATGAAGCCAACTTAGCATTAATCAATATAACTAAATCAATGGCACAAAAAGCAACAGAAATAGGCAGATAGAAATAGGTTCTACTGATTAATATTTAGGTGTGAAGTTAGTAATTGTCAAAAAATGAACGCCAATAATTCCCTTTTAAAGAGAAATTATCGTTGTTTATCATGCTATCATAAATTTCTTGCGCACGCTCGTAACTTCTAGTTTCGTTCTCAATATGGATTATTGCGCCAGTTTTTAGATAGATGTTGATGAAATAAGATGTGTAGCGAATTCCGCCTCTACTACCACTGTTATGTTTGTCTTTTATTTCGTACCTATCAATGTCTGAGATATTAAACTGATTAACAAGTTTTGGATGTCTTAATATTACATTTCTTGAATAAATAAAACAAACATTGTCAGTTTTGGAGCATTGAATACTCTGTAGAGGGATAAATAATGTTCCAATGAATATTATTGCAACTATTGTATAGATATACTTTATTGATAATTTTTTATTATACCATTTTTCTTTCAAAATTGCTCTCCAATATTACCTATGAAAAATTGTTTAGTTATTGTTTATGCCAATAAATGTTCTTAATTTATCTTCTAATAATTTACAGTTTTTAGAATAGTAAATACCAAAGAAAATTACCAACAACCCAAATATAACTAGAACAATTGGAAACATCGGAGTATCTTTAAAGATTTGAAATGCAAGATGTCCTAAGTAAGTCCAAAATCCAATTGCACCCCAAACCATAAATACTTTTCTTTTTAAAAGTATGCTTATGAACATGTATATAAAGTTAAATATTGCAGTTAAGAAATAAGCAAATTCATTATCACACTCAAATTGAGCCAATATTGAGATTATTGCTCCCCAAAGCATTGTCGCTCCAAAAATATATAACCAATGAGAATAGTCTTCTTTGTTTTGTTTGTCATTATCTAATTTAAGTGCATATCCAAGCATTAATAACGCAAATATACATGTTGCAAAGTTTCTCATTCCCCAAGTCGGTTCTATTGCTTGTCCTAAACATAAAGGAACAATGTCCATAGATAAGTACCACATAGCATAACAGATTGGTAAAGTAAGTAGTGGAAATTTTCGATATTTCAAAAATACAAACCCAGTAAAAATTGTAGCCAATTCCATTAATATCCATCCACTACGTATCAATATGTGAAAATCATTATACTCGTTAAGGTCTTTAGGCATAATACCGACTAAACATTCAAATGCCCAGACCAATAGTGGAATAACACTTACAGCACAAACATATAACAAGCCTCCAGGTGTTTTCTTCTTTTTATTCCAAAGAAAATTCCCAATTATAACAAAAATAATAAAGTACAATATTGATATTACAAATAGTCCACTATGACCAAATGTATCCCATATACTACCTAAGTACCAAACCATTGTTGATACTATTATAAATGCACCAAAATAATATAGAAAATTTTCAATATTAAATTTAGAATTATTATTAGTTATATTTGCATTTGAATTATTGCTTACAGATTTCTTCTCGGATGATGATTTTAAATATTCTATGAGTTTATTAAATATTTCAACTGAAATAATGCCTTCTTTTTGTGCTTGCAACAAATCTAATTCATTAAAGTTCATCGTTCACTCCCCAAACTGGTGTTCGCATCCAACCTCATCATCTAAAAAATAGTTTTAAGGCTAAAGCCTTGTTCTATTTTATATAATGTCGACGGGGGGACTTGAACCCCCACAGCTCTCGCCACATGCACCTCAAGCATGCGTGTCTACCATTCCACCACATCGACAGAAATGCTGGTATCTATTTGCCGATATTGACTGACCGTTTGTGGTGGAGGGCTGCGCCCCCTCTCGAAAAACAATTCACTGGATTGTCTTTCTCGGCAGAGTACCACATCGACAAAAGTTGCTTGTATAAACAACGATATTTAATTTTCAATACCTGTAAATATACCATAAATATCAGATTTTGTAAATTTGAAAAACATTTTTTACATGCAATAATGTAGGTATGCTAGACACGATTATTATTAAAGGCGCAAAAGAACATAATTTAAAAGATGTTTCATTACAATTACCAAAAAACGAGTTGATTGTTTTTACAGGTGTTTCAGGTTCGGGAAAATCTTCACTTGCTTTTGATACGATTTTTGCAGAAGGTCAAAGACGCTATATTGAAAGCCTTTCAACCTATGCACGTCAATTCTTAGGACAGATGGATAAACCTAATGTTGATTATATTGATGGTCTTTCTCCTGCGATTTCTATTGACCAAAAATCAACAAGCAACAATCCTCGTTCAACTGTTGGAACAGTTACGGAAATTTACGACTATTTAAGGCTTTTGTATGCTCGTGTCGGAACTCCTTACTGTCCAAATTGTGGAGAAAAGATTAAACCGCAAACTGTTGACGAAATTGTTTCTAATATTATGAAACTCCCAGAAGGAACTAAAATTCAGATTTTAGCTCCGGTTGTGAGAGGTAAAAAAGGAGAATATTCTTCAACGTTTGAAGAATTAAGGCAAGAAGGTTTTGTACGTGTAAAAGTTGATGGTGAAATATACAATCTTGATGAAGATGAAATTTCGCTTGCAAAAACTAAAAAACACGATATTTCAGTTGTCGTTGATAGAATTGTAGTTAAAACATCTGCGCAATCTCGTATTGCAGACAGTGTTCAAATTGCTTTAAAAAAAGCTGATGGTGTTGCAGTAGTAGATGTTGTTGGAGAAAAAGGAACTCCAAATAAAGAAATTATATATAGCGAAAAACTGGCATGTCCTAAGTGTAACTTGAGCTTTGAGGAATTAGCTCCTCGTATATTTTCTTTTAATGCACCTTATGGAGCTTGTGAAAGATGTTCCGGTTTGGGGGCTGATTTTGTAATTGATCCAAATTTAATTGTTCCTGATAGAAAAAAATCTTTGAATGATGGGGCAATTTATCCTTGGTCAAAGACTTCAACCCAATATTATAATGATGTTCTAAAATCTGTTTGCCATCATTTCGGTATAGATATGGACAAACCTTTTGAGGATTTGACGGAAGCTGAACAACAAATCATTCTTTATGGAAGTAATGATATTATCAAATTTACGGTTATGCGTTTTGGTTCTCATCGTTATGAAACGAAATACCGTAATTTTGACGGTGTAATTCCATTTTTAGAAAAAAGATATAATGAGTCTAATGGCGAATATTGGCGAGAAGAAATTGAAAAATATATGACAACAACTCCTTGCCCTGATTGTAATGGCGCTAGATTAAAGCCGTTCCCGCTTGCGGTAAAAATTAAAGATAAAAATATCTATGAATTTACGTTAATGCCAATTGATGAAGAGTTAGATTTTATTTCTGATTTGTATTTGGAATTAAATGAATTTCAGATGCACATTGCAAAACAAATTTTGGATGAAATTAGAGCAAGATTAAGATTTTTGAAAGATGTTGGATTAAGTTATCTTGATTTGGCTCGTCGTGCCGGAACTTTATCCGGTGGAGAGGCTCAAAGAATACGATTGGCAACTCAAATCGGTAGTGGGTTGTCTGGAGTTTTGTATGTTTTAGATGAACCTTCAATTGGCTTGCACCAGAGAGATAATGATAGGTTGATAAAAACCCTTATAAAACTCCGAAATCTCGGTAATACCTTGATTGTTGTTGAGCATGATGAAGATACAATAAGAAATGCGGATTATATTGTTGATATTGGTCCAAAAGCTGGTCTAAATGGTGGAAACGTTATAGCTTGTGGAACAGTTGATGATATAATTGCAGCTAAAGCTTCTATTACCGGAAAATATTTGAGTGGTGAAAAATTTATTCCTGTTCCCGAAAAAATTCGAGAGGGAAATGGAAATTTTTTGAGGGTAAAAAATGCTCATATCAATAATTTGAAAAACATTGACGTGGATATTCCGTTAGGAAAAATTGTTTGCTTGACAGGTGTTTCTGGATCTGGGAAATCTTCTTTAATGCAAGATTTGATTTATGAATATGCGTTGCACAAGTTGCGAGGAAATAAACCAAAGCCACAAGGTGTGGATGAAATCGAAGGTTTTGAAAACATAGATAAAATTATTGCAATAGATCAATCTCCTATAGGTAGAACTCCTCGTTCAAACCCTGCAACATATACGGATTTGTTTACACATATTAGAGATTTATTTTCAAAAACAAATGAGGCAAAACTTAGAGGTTATAAACCCGGCAGATTTAGTTTTAACGTAAAAGGCGGTCGATGTGAGGCTTGCAAAGGTGATGGTGTTTTAAAAATTGAGATGAACTTCTTATCAGATGTTTATGTAAAATGTGATGTTTGTAAGGGGAAGCGTTATAACAGAGAAACATTGGAAGTTAAATATAAGGGTAAAACAATTTCTGATGTTCTTGAAATGAGTGTGAAAGAAGCGTTAGAATTTTTTGACAGTATTCCGTCTATAAAATCAAGGTTGCAAACTTTGAATGATGTCGGACTTGATTATATGAAGCTTGGGCAGAGCGCAACAACTTTATCTGGTGGTGAAGCTCAGCGAATTAAACTAGCATCTGAATTGAATAAACGTTCTACCGGCAAAACTCTTTATTTGTTGGATGAACCTTCCGTTGGGTTGCATTGGTACGATTTGGATAAACTAATCAAGATATTACAGCAATTGGCAGATCAGGGAAATACTGTTCTTGTAATTGAACATAATCTGGATTTTATAAAAATTGCTGATTATATTATTGATTTAGGTCCGGAAGGCGGTATTGGCGGTGGACAGATTATTGCGCAAGGAACTCCTTCTGAAGTTGCAAGATGTAAACAATCTTACACAGGTCAATATTTAAAACCAATGTTGACAAATAGTTCAAAATAATTTATCTTTTTTTATAGAAAGTAGGTTTTATGAAAAATTTTTACGGCTTTTGTTTTTTAATATTGGCATTATTAGGTCAACCGGTTTTTGCAAAAACTGTAGCAGTTGAAGCAATGAGTGATTTTACGACAGAAAATCCTCCTAAAGAGATGAGTGTAAAGCTTTTGGAAGATGTTGTTGTTGATGAAAATTTAACAATAAAAGCCGAAGACATTATTGACGGGACAGTCATAGATGTTACAGATCCAAAAAGATTGAAAAGAAATGCAACATTTACATTTGTGCCTACGAGTTATAAAGATAAAGATGGAAAAGTTGTTGTAATAAAAAACTATTGCCCTGCAAAATATACGACAAAAGTTAATAAAGGAGAACTTGCGAAATCAGCTGTATTAGGTGTTGGTAATTTTTTTGTGAAAGGTTTGTCAATTGGGTATAGTGCGGTGGAAGGTGCTATTAAAAATGAGAAAGACAACCGTTTTAAATCAAGTGTAAACGAGGTTTATCAAGATTCTCCGCTTTCTTATGTTGAAAAAGGTGCGGAACTTATTATAGAAAAAGGACAAGTTTTCTTTTTGAATTTTAAAACAAAAGATGATGTGCCGGAAGAAGATTTGCCAAATTATGAATATACCGAGTTACAACCTGAGAATAATGTAAAATAAGTTATATAAGTCTTATATAACGGGAATTGACGGATTTTAGAAATTATGTTATTATCCTGTTATAGCAATTCGGAGATAAAAAGAATGAAAAAAATATTATTTATTATTGCATTACTAACAGGTCTGGCAGTTGCGCCGGCAGAGGCTAAAACTGCACCGGTTCAAGCATTACAGGATTTCTCTGTTTCAAATCCTGCTCAAACTTTGTTGATTAAAATGCTTGCAAATGTTCAACTTAATAAAGATACTATGTTGCATGAAGGTTTTTATGTTCTAGGTCAAATTCAAAATGTTTCAAATTCTTCATTTGTATTTATACCAATTAAATATCAAAACTTCCATAATGAAGTCTATGAAATTAATGGAAACTACCCTGCAAAATTTGTAGAAATGGTTGATACGGCTACTAAACAACCTCCACAAGGAACAATCGCTAAGGATGCAAAATTCTTAATGGACTTTGTGATTGCTGATGAAACTCCTGACAATTCTATTGGAGCTAAATATCAAAATATGGGAACTCCTTCAAATGGAATTTCTGCAGTAGTGAACCAACAGGATTTGGTTTTGTATGATGGAAGTATTCCAAAAACAATGAAAGATTTTCCTGGAATTAAATTAAACTCTTTTGATAATGGTAGTAATTTTAATATTCCAAAAAGATTGATAATTGAAGCTACTCCACGAGAAGTTAACGTTAATGATTTAAAATATTAATTCTTAAAATAAAAATATGAAGTAAAAAGGCGATCATTTTGATCGCCTTTTTGTTGCTAAAGCTTGTAAGGATAATCTTTTAAAAATTCCCAATTGTCATATTGTAATAATGTTGAACAATAGGCAGCATTATTTTTGCAGTAACTAAGAGCTTCTTCTCGAGAGTTTATTTTCCCTGGTCCATAACTGGTGAAAGGTTTTTTAGTTGAGCCTTGCCAAAAAGTCATTTGTTCTTCATTTGTACATAAAGTAAAAACAAACTTATCTTTACCAGTTATGTTTGGAGCTTTAGTTCCGTTGTAATCATAGTTCATATCTAAACATCCACCATTGTGCAAATAAACAACTGAGGAATCACTGAATATAATTCTGACTTCGTAATTTCTTGCATCTGCTGGATTGTCTGATTTAATAGCTTTATCTATAGAAACATATTTAATATATGGGGCAAGATATGTCATGAAAAAATCGTAGGCGTTTTGTGCATTTATGCTTTGCTTATCGCTAGAACCATCTTGTGCTTTTCTAGTCCATTCTGTTGGTTCTCCGTTATCGTTTGTTGAAAGAAGTACGGCTTGTGACATCATACTATAGAATTTTTTAATTCTTGTTGTAGCCTCTTTTTTTCTGTAATTTTGGATTAGAGATGGCATTGTCATTGCTGCAACTACACCAATTATGCCGAGTGTAATCAGTACTTCTGCTAATGTAAAACCTTTTTTCATAAATCCTCCAGAATTGTTCAAATGCAAATAAGAGTATTCAAATACGAATAACAATAATCGTATGCAAATACTAGTTTAACCTATTTTTTCAAAAAAGTCAATATAATATATAATTCTAATTATGAACATAAAGACTAAAATTAAGATGTTGACTGCATCCCGTGCAACTACATTGAAAAAGCTTGCAGAAAGATTGAGTGAAGAAACTGGTGAGGACTATACTTATAACAGTTTGTTGGGAAAATTGAATAGGGAGAGTTTGTCTTTGAAAGAAGCCGAGATTATTGCATCTATTCTTGATTATAAGTTAGAGTTTGTGGATTTGTATAAGTAATTTGTGTTGAAATTAGTTGTATTATAATAATGTTGGAGTAGGTACCCCGCCCTACATTTTTATATTGTGGTGTGGCTTATACACATAAATATACAAAAGCGCCATTTCCAAAATTGAAAAAATAACTTCAATATTCAGAAATAGCGCTAATACTAAAAATTGTCCCAATGGGCGGGTGGAGCGGCACGCTCCTAGCCTTTTACTTGGCTCATAACTTCGTCAGCGAAGTTTTCTTGACGTTTTTCAAGACCTTCACCTAGCATATATCTAGAGAAAGCTTTGATAGTTAATTTACCTTCAATCAATTGTCCAACAGTTACGTCAGGATTTTTGATGAAAGGTTGTTCAAGAAGAACTCTGTGTGACATAAGTTTGTTTACACGACCTTCAACGATTTTAGCTCTGATTTGTTCAGGTTTCTTTTGAAGATCTTCTTTACCCATTTCAACTTCTGTTTCGTGATCGATAACAGATTGAGGAATTTCTGCTCTTGTAATAAATTCTGGAGCAGAAGATGCGATATGTAAGCAGATATCGTTCATCAATTCAGCATCTTTGTTATCAGTTTCGATTAAAACACCGATTTTACCGTTGTGAATGTAAGAAGCAGTGTTGCCTTCATAACGAACAAATCTTCTGAAGGTAATTTTTTCGCCGATAGAAGCGATTTTTTCTTTAATAACTTCAGAAACAACTTTTCCGCATTTAGGGCAAGTTGAAGCAAGAAGTGCATCAACATCAGCTGGGTTTGAAGTTGCAACAAGTTCAGCCAAACCGTTAGCAAGTTCTTTAAATTCTTCATTTTTTGCAACGAAGTCAGTTTCACAGTTCAATTCAACCATTGCACCGCAATTGTCTTGGATAGAAGAAGTAACAACACCTTCAGCTGCAATTCTTCCCATTTTTTTATCAGCAGAAGCCATACCTTTTTGGCGAAGGACTTCCATAGCCTTTTCCATATCACCGTCAGTTTCAACAAGAGCTTTTTTAGCATCCATCATACCAGCACCTGTTTTATCACGGAGTTCTTTAACCATTTGAGCTGTAATATTCATTTATAATTCTCCTTATTTATATTAAGCGAAACGTGAAAAATGAGAAGTGAAAAGTTCTTTACATAAAAGCAATCTTAGCAAAATTATACTAATATCAACTTTCGTAATGGTCTTTTCACATTTCACCTTTCACGTCTCACGAATGTATCTATTCAGCAGCAACTTCTTCTGCTTTAACTTCAACACCTGCATCTTCAGGTTTGATTCCTTCAAGTTTCTTAGCGTTAGCATTAGCTTCTCTAAGTTGTTTGCCTTCCAAAACAGCATCAGCCAATTTAGAAGTGATTAACTTGATAGATCTGATAGCATCGTCATTACCAGGAATGATGTAGTCGATACCTTCTGGATCAGCGTTAGTATCTGCTAGGCAGATAACAGGGATGTTAAGTTTGTTAGCTTCTTTAATAGCAATATCTTCTTTCTTTTGGTCAACGATAAAGATTAAATCAGGAAGACCTCTCATGTCTTTGATACCGCCTAAAGTTTTGCTTAATTTACCTAATTCTCTGTTCAATTTAGCGATTTCTTTTTTAGGTAATTTTTCAGCGTGACCAGAATTGATGAAATCTTCTAGTTCTCTAAGTTTGTTAACACGTCCTCTGATAGTTTCAAAGTTAGTCAACATACCGCCTAACCATCTTCTGTTGATATAATAAGCACCAACTCTAGTTGCTTCTTCAGCAACAACTTCAGCTGCTTGTTTTTTAGTTCCTACAAATAAGATATTTTTGTTTTTAGCTGCAAATTCTCTAACAACTGCATAAGCTTCATCAAGCAAATCAGTAGTTTTGCGCAAATCTAATACGTAAATACCGTTTCTTGCACCGTAAATATACGGTTTCATTTTAGGGTTCCATCTTTGTGTTTGGTGTCCGAAGTGTACACCTGCTTCTAAAAGTTCAATCATAGATGCTACTGGCATCGGTTTTCTCCTTTTGTTTAACTTATTGTACTACGGGCTAAACCGCCCCATCCGAGTTGGACTAGGGTAAAACCTATCGGGCTAGTATAACCACTATTATTTTAATATAAACATGTTGTTATGCAAATTATTGTTGAGAATTATTAATTTTAGTGAGAAGTGAAATGTGAAAAGAACTTATCGGTATGAATAAGTGAGTGGTGAATGCTGAGTAGTGAATAGACCGTTTCAAAAGGTAGGTTGGGGTTTCTACCCCAACAACATGAACTTATTTCTCAGTGTACTACACTCATACCTCTGCTCGCAAAGCTAATTTCGAATATATGAAATATGGATGAATATTGTTCCAAATGGGGAGGGCGACTTTGTCAAAGAAAATACCAGTATATGATGTATGAACCAAAATTGTCGCAGAGGGCTACGTGCGTAGCACAAAAAAAACGGACTTTCTATTGAGATAGATTGTCCGGTATTTCATTTTCTGAAACAAAAAGGATTTACATTAACTTATATTGTGTATTTTAAATCTTTTTCATCACCCTTGCGATATTTCATCACAAACTTTTTGCTCAACCCTTTTTAAAAAATCCCTAATCATCACTTCTTATGGGTTGAAAAATTTTTTTTGAACGAAGTTTGGTAAAAACCATCCCCGCTCCCAAGATATTTGTATAATCATCATAGAATAAAGCAACGAAAAAATAACAAAAATTTCTTAATTTTCCTAATCTTTTTACAATTAATTTTGGCGCAAATCCAAAGATTGGCGGTTTGAGGTGATTTGTACCTATTAGAATAAAATTTGAAAAATTTACATAATTTTTGTAAAGCAAGTGTTAAAAACTCTTGCATATTCTGAAAAAAGTCTAAGCAAGGCGGGCATGGTGGTTTTTTTAATATTAATATTGTTAACATATTAATATTTGATTTTTTTTATAAAAATATGGGCATAATATACATAAATGGAAAAATTAATTTATACTTCAAAAAGACATGTTAACAAATGTAACGAATTAGATAGTTTGTGAAATCGAGCGATTTGAGATGTTTTTACATGTATAAGAGTATAAAAAGAGAGATGTATCATGACTGCTGTAGCAAGACCCGGTTTGCAACCGTTGAAAATACAACAGAATAATAAAGACAATACCTCAAGGGCAGGTTCTACACCTACTACGTTGAAAGCGAGCGTAAGTCAAAGTTTGGCAAATGCACAAAGGGCGACAGGCGGAGTAAGTTATGGAATTATGGCGCAACGTACTGCGGTTGGCTCTGGTGCAATTTTCAATGTTAAACAGTTTAATAGCAATTCTATTGCAATGCAAAGATATAAATTGAATGCAAATAGAGTAAGAGTAAGTAATAATATTGTTGCTCCAAAGGCTCATAATTGTAATGGTTCAAGCAACAAATTTGACGATGCGTTAGTAGCAATGCAAATATTGAATAAATTTGGAGCTTTGGCTACTGCTAAAACAGACAAATCATCAGGTACAAAACAACCAGATGGAGCAGGTGGAACAAAAACTTCTGATTTGAGTGGAATTTTGAGCCAGTTGAATAGTGCAAAAACTTCTGGAGATGTTGAAAGTGCTTTAACTAGTATTAAGGGTAAACTTGCAACAATAGAAACAGAAACTCCAAAACTTCAAAAAGAAGTTGAAGATGCAAAAGCAAATGAAGAAAAAGCAAAAACAAGCTTGAAAACTACAAATGAAAGCATAGATACTGAAAAACAAAACGTTCAAAAACAAGAAGGATTTATTCAAAAATTTGGAGCTGAAATTGCTCAAATAGATAATCAGATTTCAGGTTTAAAAGCTCAGTTAGGTTCAACTGATGGTGATATTTCAGCCATTACAGGACAAATTAAACAATTGGAAACACAAAAGCAATTATTAGAAAAGCAAAAAGCTGATGCAGAAAAATCTAAGAGTGATTCTGAGGCTAAGTTAAAAGATTTGAATGCTGATAAAGAAAAATATACAAAAGAGCTTCAAGATAGTGGCAAAACAGTAAAAGAAAGTCAGGCTAAATTAGAAAAAATGCAAACTCAAAAGAATGAGTTAGAAAATGCTAAGACAAGTGCTGAAAAGAAATTAGAAACACAAAGTAAAAAAGATAAAAACTCATTAGATTCAATGAAACGCAAACTTGACGGCTATGCAAATGATTTTGCTAAAGAAACAAATACAGACAAGAAAAATAAAATATCTGAAAAATATACTGCGTTGACAAAAGAATTTAACTCTACTTTAGCAGATACTGCAGCAGATGTAAAATGCAATTATTCAGAATATGCGACAGATTTAGCTAAGAGCTAATTATAACATATTGTAATAAATGACTTTACTTTTCAACTTATCTAATTTATAATAATCGCATAGACAGTATTGTCACAGAAAAAAGAACGGGAACTCCCGTTCTTTTTTAGCTAATATATGGCTTTTTGAAATGGTAGAAAGGGTAAGTTATGAAACAGGAAATTAACAGGCATGACGTTTTGGAGAAGATTACTCCTTTGATTGAAAATACGGCTATGCGTTTTGGTTATATCCCGATTGAAATAGAGTTTGTAAAAGAAAATCACAGGTGGTTTTTGAGAATTTATTTGTACTCAAAAGATAAAGAAGTTACCCTTGACGATTGCGAAAATGTTACAAGGAGTTTATCAGACTTTTTGGATGAGCTTATCCCAGTGAAATACTATTTGGAAGTTTCCTCTCCGGGGTTAGAGCGCAAGTTCAAGTCTGATAAAGAGTTTACTTTTTTTAACGGAAGAAGAATTAGTTTAAAATTAAAAACTCCATTGGAAGGTGAAGAAGAAAAAATTTTTAAAGGGGAAATTTTGGATTTTAACGAAACGGATGGCTTGAAATTCTTTAGATTTGATGATGGTAAAGAATTGCAAATTCCAAGAGAAAAAATTCAATCTGCTAAACTATACATTGATTAATAATAAGAAAGGAATATAAACATGATTAAAATTGGAACAGCGTTATTTGAAGCTTGTGAAGAGCTTGAAAGAGAAAGAGGAATTTCTAAAGAAGTTTTGATTGCATCATTATGTGATGCGATGGTTGCAGCTTACAAAAAGCACATGCACATTAAAGAAGCTGACAATATTGAAGCTATCTTAGATGAACAATCTGGAGAAATTGGTGTATTCAGTACAAAATTGGTTGTTGATGAAGTTGAAGATCCTGATACTCAAATAACTTTGGCTGATGCAAAAGATATAGTTGAAGATGTTGAAGTTGGCGACGAAATCAAGATAGAAGTTACTCCAGAACAATTTGGTCGTATCGCTGCTCAATCTGCAAAACAAGTTATTACTCAACGTATTAGAGAAGCTGAAAGAAATATGGTTTTGCAAGAATTTTTGGATAAAAAAGGCACTTTGACAACCGGTATTATTCAAAGAGTTGAAAACCGTAATGTTATCGTAAATATTGGTAAAACAGATGCGATTATGCCTCAAAAAGAACAAATTCCTGGTGAATATTATAAACCGGGTAACAGAATTAGAGTTTTTGTTCTTAACGTAAAAGAAACAACTAGATTGCCGCAAGTAATCGTTTCTCATGCACATGCTGAAATTGTAAGAGAATTGTTTGAACTTGAAGTTCCTGAAATTGAAGATGGAATTGTTGAAATTAAATCAATCTCAAGAGAAGCTGGTTATAGAACTAAAATTGCCGTATGGTCAAATGATCCGGAAGTTGATTGTGTAGGTGCTTGCATCGGACCTAGAGGTTCAAGAATACAAACAATTGTTTCTGAATTGAAAAATGAAAAAATTGATATTGTAAGATATTCAGAAGATCCTGTAGAATATATTGTTAACGCTTTATCTCCAGCAAGGGTTGTTTCTGTAGATATTTTGGCAGATGATGAATATGCTCATGATGCAATGGTTGTTGTTCCTGATGATCAGTTGAGCCTTGCAATTGGTAGAGAAGGACAAAACGTAAGACTTGCTCACAAATTGACAGGTTGGAAGATAGATATTAAGAGCGTTTCTCAAATGGAAAGAGCTGAAGAACAAAATATTTCTAACTATGAAGAAACTCCTGAAGAAGTTGTTGATGATGCAGTTGAAGAAGTTGATGAACTTCAACAAGAAATTGAAGAAGAAATGAACCAACAAGCGTTGGATGAAGAAGATCTTCAAGAAGAAGCTGCTGAAACAGATGAAACAGAAGAGTAGTTTTGTAAATATAACATACTTGAAAAAGAACCTCACTATTGGGGTTCTTTTTTTCTATAAAAGAACTTATCGCCCTATTGCCATATAGCCCTATCGCCTTATTGATTTATTGTCTTAACAACTCCTAGTCTTTTTGAGATATCTTGTTGACAAAAAAATTTGAGCAAATATTATATATGTATATGGCTTAAAATACCAAATTAGTATTGTAGTATAAACTAGAAAAAAGGAGATTAATCTCATGGCAAGAGAAAAGTACGAACGTACCAAACCGCACGTTAACATCGGTACAATTGGCCACGTTGACCACGGTAAAACAACATTAACTGCAGCTATTACTGCTGTATTGGCTGCTCAAGGACAAGCTGCATTGAAAAAATTTGATGAAATCGATGCTGCTCCAGAAGAAAAAGCAAGAGGTATTACTATCTCTACTGCTCACGTAGAATACGAAACAGCTAGCAGACACTATGCACACGTTGACTGTCCGGGCCACGCTGACTATGTTAAAAACATGATCACTGGTGCTGCTCAAATGGATGGAGCTATCTTAGTAGTTGCTGCTACTGATGGTGCTATGCCTCAGACTCGTGAACACATTTTGCTTGCTCGTCAGGTTGGTGTTCCTAACCTAGTTGTATTCTTAAACAAATGTGATATGGTTGATGACCCTGAATTGTTAGAATTAGTTGAAATGGAAGTTAGAGAATTGTTAACTTCTTATGAATTTGACGGTGACAACATTCCATTCATTCACGGTTCTGCATTGAAAGCATTGGAAGCTGCTCAAGCTAACCCTTCAATCGGTCGTGGCGAAGACAAATGGGTTGATAAAATTTGGGAATTAATGGATGCTATTGATACATACTTCCCAACTCCAGAACGTGATTTAGACAAACCATTCTTGATGCCAGTTGAAGACGTATTCTCTATCACAGGTCGTGGTACAGTTGCTACTGGTAGAGTAGAACGTGGTATTGTTAAAGTTGGTGACGAAGTTGAATTAGTTGGTTTAGGCGAAACTAAGAAAACTACAGTTACAGGTGTTGAAATGTTTAGAAAATCTCTTGATCAAGGTCAAGCTGGTGATAACATCGGTGCTTTGTTAAGAGGTGTTGATAAAACTGATATTCAACGTGGTCAAGTATTGGCTAAACCTGGTACAATTCACCCACATACAAAATTCACTGCAAACGTTTACGTATTGACTAAAGAAGAAGGTGGTCGTCATACTCCATTCTTCCCTGGTTACAGACCTCAGTTCTACATCAGAACAACTGACGTAACTGGTTCTATCAAATTTGATGGTCAAATGGTAATGCCTGGTGATAACGTTGTAATGGAAGTTGAACTTATCGCTCCTGTTGCAATCGAAGAAGGTATGAGATTTGCAATCCGTGAAGGTGGCCACACAGTTGGTGCTGGTGTTGTTGACAAAATTATTGAGTAATCATAGTTTAAAACAACATTAAAAAACTTAAAAACGAGCTTGGAAACAAGCTCGTTTTTTTTAGTGTTTAAAATTAATGAATGCAAAGTCTGTATCAAAAGCGGGCGCTTTAAGTGAAAAGTGAGAAGTGAAAAGTGAAAAGACCATATCGGTATGAATAAGTGAATGGTGAGTGGTGAATAGTGAGTTGACCATATTGGAAAAGATATTTTCTTTCATGTCTCCAACACTTCTAATCTTTCCCCTCGCCACTTGGGGAGACAAAGGGAACCGCAGAGCTGTGCGATGCGTGTGACCCTGTCTGCCTTGTGCTGAGGGTGCCTGAAAGGCTGGAGAGGGGTTCAAATCACAAGATACTGAAACAAGTTCAGCATGATCATGACCTGTCATTGCGCACTTGTTGCGCAATTTTTTATTACCAATATTGTTAAAACATACTTCTTTATTTTTCATTAGACCTCTCAATAAAAAGATAAATAGCATTATATATAAATAAATCAATCTACTTATATATAGACTAGTATAACTAATTTTACACTTAATGTCAAGGTAATTTATAATTAAAGGATGATTATTAATGACATGACGGATTATCAATTAGTTAAATTTCTTTTGAATAAAGAATATGTATTACAAAAGGATTTATCGGATAAGTTGAATGAGTATTTTGGGAAGAATACTAAGCCTGCTAATTTTTCTGCAAAATTAAAAAGGGAGTATTTGACTTTTAAAGATTTGAAGGCGATTTGTGATATTTTGGGATATAATTTGATAATTGAAAAGAGAGTTGGAAAGTAAGTAGTTTTAGTGAGAAGTGAAAAGTCCGTATCAAGGAAGTTGTTTTCTTTCATTTCACCAACATTTACTTCTTTTCCCTTGCTCCAACGGGTAGACAAAGAGATCCGCAGAGCTGAGGTGATGCGTGTAACCCTGTCTGTACTTTGTTTTGAGGGTGATTGTAAGGTGAGTGCTAACCCGTAAGAGAAAATATTTTTCCATAAAAAATCCATTTGTCTGCACATGACAAATAACCAATCCTTCCACCGCAAGCGGTCTCCCTTCCTTTACAAGGAAGGTTATGAGTATCAATAAAGGGGGATTGGTTTTTGTTTTGCCTTGAATAATATTTAATTAGCACCCACCAAAATGTGGGGTAGGGAAAAATATTGTCACAGGGGGCTACGTGCGTAAAACAACCCACCAAAATATGAAGTATGGAAAAATGTTGTCACAAAGGTCTACGTGCGTAGCACTTGATAAAATTTGAAAAATATGTTAATATTCGATTAAGTTAATATTATTAGAAGGGTAGCTTTATGAAAAATATAGTTGTTTATACAGATAAAAACGAATCAAAACTTGCTGATGTTTTGGCACAAATTGATGATACAAATGTTAGGATTGAAAATGCAGAAAATCTAAAAGATTATGAAATGCTTAACCCGGGCTTGGTTGTTGTGGAAAGCGTTCCAAATATTAAAGATGTGTTGATGACTACAAAGTTTAAAGCTCCAACTCTTTTTATTGGAGAAGTTTTTAAAGGAGCAACAGTTAGAGCGGTAATTTTTGATTTTATCAAAACTCCTGTTGACAACCTTGAACTTGTTATTAGAGCGAATGCACTTTTGAAATACAAGGAACTTCGTGATAAATTAAAAGTTGTTTCTACAACTGATGAACTTACAGGTTTGCATAATAGAAAATATATGCAAGAACGTATGGAACAAGAAATTTCTCGAGCAAGAAGATATGGTACAAAATTGTCTTGCTTGTTGTTTGATTTAGACTTTTTCAAGGTTGTAAACGATATTTACGGTTATGAATGGGGCGATGTTTTACTTCGTTCTATTGCTGATAAATTGAAACAATTAATTAGAAAAGAAGATATTTTAACTCGTTACGGCGATGAAGAATTTCTATTAATTCTTCCAAACACTTCTGAAGAAAACGCATTTTTGTTTGCGGAAAGATTTAGACGTGATATTGAAAGAATGGAATTTATTCCTGCTGGAGAAGAAGAAAGACATCCGATTACGATTTCAGGTGGCATTGCGACTTATCCTTGTATAGAGGATACAGAAGAAGACGCTAATACGATTATCAGATATGCTGAACATGCTTTGTATAATGCTAAGAAACGTGGTAAAAACAAGATTGTTCAATTCTCTCAAATTAATTTGGGTGAATAAAGATTTGATATGTTATAATTCACTTGCAAATCTTTTTACATAAGTTGGCGGAATTATATGTTAATTTTTTCTATTTTTTTGGAAAAAGTTATTCAATATTTCGGTACATTCTTTTTCCATAATTCCACCGTAGACTTTTAATTTTGAATTAGCGATTTTTCTTAGGTCAATTTTTGAGCCTAAAGCGCCGTAATTGTGGTCATAAGCACCAAAATAAACTGTTTTTATGCGAGAATTTATTATTGCCCAAGCACACATTGGACAAGGTTCAAGGGTTACATACATTTCGCAATCATCTAAGCGCCATTTTTTTAATTTTTGTTCGGCTTCTCTTATTGCAAGAATTTCCGCATGTGCGGTGACATCGTTTAGCAATTCCTTTTGATTAAAGGTTTCGGCTATAACTTCATTGTCTTTTACGATTAATGCTCCAACAGGGATTTCTCCGTTTGCTTGTTTGGCTAATTTTATTGCACGTTCCATTAGATAACCTCAACTGCGTTAGACAAATTCAAAACAAGTTCAACGCAAAAACCGCAAGTTTCATCGCTATGAAGTTTGATTTCACCATTCATTGCTTCAACTAAACCTTTTACGATAAATAACCCTAAACCTGTTCCCCGAGTGGTTCTGGTTGTATTATCATCAAGTCTGATGAATTTTTCAAAAAGTTTGTTTAATTTGTCTGGCGGAATAACGTCACAATCATTTTTTACATAAATAATAGCTTTATCTTCTTTTACAGTTACATCAACAGTAATTTTCGAGTTTTCATTTGCATATTTTGCAGCATTTTCTAACAAATTTACAAACACTTGAATTAATCTGTCTTTGTCGGCATCAACAAGTGGAAAATCTTCTGCGATGTTGAATACAATTTCTTTTTGGGCTTTGTTCTTGATGAGAATTTTGGCTTCTTCTAAAACTTCCGGAATCCAAACTTGTTCAACTTTAGTTCTAAGTCGCATACCTTCAATATCAGGGATTGTCAACAAATCTTCAATTAAGCGTTTTAGTCTTTCAGATTGTTCTTTAATTATTCTTAAAGATTTTTGACGAGTTTCCTCATCAATCGTAATATCTTGGCGCATTAATCGGGAAGTGTAACCTTGAATACTTGTTAGTGGAGTTCTCAATTCGTGACTTACTGTGTCAATAAGGTTTGAACGAAATTCGTTTAATTGTTTTAATTCAACGTTATTTTTCTTTAGTTGAATATAAGATTTGTGAATTTCTGTTGCCATTCTGTTAAATTCAAAAGCAAGGAAAATAATTTCATGTGGAGTAAAAGCAGTTGTTAAAAGTCTGATTTGGCGCTCGTAATTTCCTTTGGAAATCGCAATAATACCTTTGAAAAGTTGGCGGATATTGATATACAGGTAATATGTATATAAACCGACTACAAAAATGATAGTTAGGGTTGCAAATAAGCAAGAAAGAATGATTTTTAAACTGTTATTTGTAATTGCTTTTTTAGTAACTTTTTCTGTTGTATTTACGATAATTGTAATTTTAGGCTCATTTTTTGAAACATAGACGAGAGGTTGGTTTTTCACATCTCCAAATACTATCGGGCTGTTTTTGCGCAATTTTTTTGGAAGAAGTGACATTGTTTTTTTGTAAGCTTCTTCTGTATAATTGTGTTCAGCAATTAAATCCCCATCATTAGAAAGCACATATATTTGGCGTTTGTCATCAGATAGAGATTTGAACAATTCATCTTTAATTGCATCAAGTTTGTATGTTGCAACAAGATATTCGTTGTCACTGATTTTTACGGGAATGGTCGCTTTTTTATTTTTCTTGTTTTGTTCGTGAATTTTGTTTAGTTTTTTAGCGTTAACAATTTCTAACTTTTCGCAATCAGGCAGGGATTTTACAACTTCATGCAAGTAAGTCGTTTTTGCCGCAGGAGTTTTAAAATAATTCAATGAAAAAACAACTTGTTCAAGGTTACTTGAAACTGTTTTGTTGAAAAAATCAATTTCATCAGAAACCATGTTTGCAATTAGAACTGCGGACTCTCTTAGTTGATAACGCATTGATTGCTGGTTAATATTATTGATAATAAAACCGCTTATAGACATTGGGACAATTACCGCAAAAACAAATACTACGGCAATTTGTTCAACAATTTTAAAATGTTTTCCAAACATATTATTCTTCTCCAAACGGAGTTAACTTATAACCTACATTTGTTACGGTGTGAAGATATTTTGGGTGTTTTGTGTCGGGTTCTATTTTGTTTCTAAGTCCGCCAACATGCACTCTTAGCATTCTAACATCTTCATCACTATCATACCCCCAAACTTCATCTAACAATGTGGCTAAAGTAACCGGAGTATTGAAATGTTGTATTAGGCAATAAAGAATTTCAAATTCTGTAGGGGTTAGTTTAACTTTTTTGTTAACCACAATCGCTTCAAGTGTTTCAGGGAAGATTTGAATATCTCCTGCATTCAAAACTTCGTCAGACATAACAGTTTTATCTTCAATCTGATTTCTTCTCAAAAGCACTCTTATTCTAAGTAGAACTTCTTGTACGTCAAAAGGTTTAACTAAATAATCATCCGCACCACAATCAAAACCTTCTGTTTTATCGTCAATAGTTCCTTTTGCAGTAAGCATAAGTATTGGAATTGCAAGTTTTGCTTGACGAATATTTTTGCAAACATCAAAACCATTCATTTTAGGCATCATTACATCAAGTAAGATTAAGTCATAAGAATTGTTGAGAGCTTTGTTCAAGCCTTCCAAACCGTCTTTTGCAGTGTCAACAAAATATCCGCTTGCTCTAACGTCAAACTCAAGCAACTCTCTAATTTCGTCATCATCATCAACTATTAAAATGCGTTTTTCTGTCATATTTATCCCTTTTGTACCATAATATTATACAACATTTTGCGTTATTTCAATTGATTATAAAGAAATGTTTATAAAAGTGAAAGATGATGATTACACTTCATTATAAGTTTTAAAATGTGCTTTGCAGACTTCTTTTAGGCGATCTTTGCCATATTTTGCAATAAATTCGGCTGCAACATTTTTGACTAACCCTGAACAACCTTTTTGGAATTTCAAGCCGTAAGTTGCTTCCATTGCTTGCATTTTTTCAACAAAAGTCGCTCTAGCCAAAACTGATGCTGCGGCTACTGCAATATCGCTTTCTGCTTTACACATTTGCTCCAAGTGAATATTTCTTCCATTTTTCATTAATGCTGATTGGATTAATTTTTCATCCCCAAATTTGTCAGACAAAGCGTATTCACAATGATTGTGTTCAAGAATATTTTCAATTGCTCTGGCATGTCCCCACGCTAACAATTTGTTCAAGTTTTTTATGTTTGAATAAAGTTCATTATATTTAGAATTTGAAATTGCAATAATCGAATGCGGTGCAGTTTTTTTTATTTCTGCAGCAAGCATTAACATTTTTTTATCAGATAATTTTTTACTATCTTTAATCCCCAATTCTCTGAAATATTGAGCAGATTTTTCATCAGCCAAAACTCCGGCAATAACTAAAGGCCCGAAAAAATCTCCTTTACCAGATTCATCTGTTCCGATATGTGCTATAAATTCTGTCATTTTGTCCTTTCATTGGAAATTCGATGTTGAGGTAGGTTAATCAGCACCCACCTACACATCCCTCATTAGGGAGGGAAATTACTCTTTCCTGCTTAGTAATTTCTTGTCGCCCTATTGTCAGTCCTATTGCCTTCTTTTGATAACGCCTACGCATCTATCTTTGCATCCACGCATCTAACAAATAACTGCTTATCTTACCCCTTCAGGTACTGCCATTGGGATTGGAACTGGAGCTGCAGTAGTTTGAGGTTTTGTTGTTACCGCTGCTGCCGGTTTTGGGGTTTGATTTTGAATAGGTTTTTGTTGTTGTTGCTGATCGATTTTTCTTACAGATTCTGGTAAAACCGGTTCTGTTTCGTTTAAATCAATTTCTTCTTGTTCTTCCTGTTTAGGTTTGGCAGCGGTATCGCCAATAACTTTATTTGGATTTACTGAACCGAATGGAACTAATTCTACTTGAGGGTAATTAAATTCAGCTTTTCCATAAGGTTCTGTTGCAACTTTCATTACATCTTTCCAAATAAGTGCCGGAACTGTACCACCTTGAATGGATTTGTTCATAACGGTGTTATCATCGTTTCCTACCCAAACACCTGTAACAATGTTTGGAGTATATCCCATAAAGTAAGCATCTTTGTTATCGTCAGTTGTTCCTGTTTTGCCGGCAGCCGGTTTTCCTATGTTTGCAGCACGACCTGTACCGTTTGTAATAACTGTTTTCATCATTGCAGTCATTTCCGCTGCGGTATTCATACTCAATTGGTGAGTAATTTTCGTTTTTGGAGCTTTGTAAACAACTTTACCACGAGAAGTTTCAACTCTTTCGATTGCGTAAGGTTGAACGACATAACCACCGTTTGCAAAAGCTCCATAAGCTCTTGTAAACTCAAACAATTTTACACCGTTTGAACCCAAAGCGATTGTATAGTCATATTCTAATGGAGTTTCAATTCCTAAAACTCTTGCAGTTTGGATTACTGAACGAATACCAACTTCTTTAATTAATCTTGCGGCACAAACATTAGAAGATACCATCAAAGCCGTATATACAGGAATTTTACCTCTGTATTTGTTACCGTAATTTCTAGGTGACCACTGACCGATTGTCAAAGGTCTGTCTTCAATCATATCGTTTGGAGAAATACCTTTTTCCATTGCTGCGGCATAAACGATAGGTTTGAAAGAAGATCCCGGTGGTCTAACTGCCTGAGTAACCCTATCATATTGGCTCTTTGTATAATCTTTTCCGCCTGAATATACGAGAATTTTTCCGTCAATCGGGCTAAATGAGAATACTGCAGCTTGGTTTTTCTCTCCGCCTAAGCCCCAACCTCTAAGGTTTCTTAAAATAGCTTCATTGGCTGCTTTTTGAGCTTTGTAATCAAGGGTTGTAACTACCTTATATCCGCCTTGAGAAATTTCTGTTTCGTCAAAGCCTAATCTTTCCAATTCTTTCATTACGTAATCACAAAAATACGGAGCTTTATTAGTTGTATAGAATTGAGGAACTTTTGCAAGGTGAACCTTTTCTTCTTTTGCTTTTTCGTATTCTTCTGTTGTAATGTATCTCATTTTATACATTCTTGTAAGAACCTGATTACGTCTTTTAACCGCCAAATCCATATTGTTGAATGGATTGTAAACGGATGGAGCTTGTGGCAAGCCCGCAATTAGTGCAAGTTCTGCCAAGTCACAATCTTTCAAATGTTTGTCAAAATATATTTGCGCAGCACCTTCAACACCATAAGCACCTGCGCCTAGATATACGTTGTTCATATACATTTCAAGAATTTGATCTTTAGAAATTGTTTTTTCAATTCTTGCTGCAATGAACAATTCTTTCAATTTTCTGTCAAAAGTTCTTTCGTTGTTAAGGAAAAGAACCCTTGCCAACTGTTGGGTAATTGTACTTGCACCTTGAACAACATGACCAGCAATTACGTTTTGCAAAGTAGAACGTGCCAAACCTGTGATGTCATAGCCGTGATGGCGGTAGAAGTTTTTATCTTCTGTTGCAATTAATGCTTTTTTCAAATTGTCAGGAATATCTTTCAAGTCAATTTTTTCGTAAGTATAAGCCGTAAATGTTTTGATGATTTCGCCATCACCTGAATAAATTTTGGTAACAATATTTGGTTTAAATTGTTCCAAATTGTTGATTGGCGGAAGTGATGACAAATAAAGTTCTAAAGAAGCGACACCGGCTAATGCGCAAGCGCAACTCATTATAAAAATAAATCTTATTGTTGAGAAAAAGCCACCGTTTTTTCTCTTAGAACTCTTTGATATATTTGCTCTTGCCATTTCTTTGGCAGTATAATTTTTTCTTACGTAATATTTTGACATGAATACTCCTTGTTAGGGACAATTTTATTATAAAAGTGTTTTATTCGCAAATTACAATGATTAGTCTTGTCTTAATTCAATATAATCGTGTAATGCTGCTTGCCAGTTTCTACAAATTCCGTCATTATCCATAACACTATGTGCAGGGCGTTTGGCAGGGCGTGGAAATTCTGCAGTTGTGCAAGGTTGAAGATTTACATCTAATCCTGCTTGAGCAAAAATTTCTTTTGCAAATCCGTACCAACTTGTTGAACCAGAACCGCATACGTGATAAGTCCCGTAAGGTTTTGATAATAACTTCACTATTCCATTTGCAAGTTCTACAGTCCAAGTTGGACATCCAACTTGATCATCAACAACTTTAACTTCTGCTCTGTCTGCCAAACCAATCATTGTTTCAACAAAGTTTTTGCCGTGATGACCGTATAACCAGCTTGTACGTGCGATATAGTGTTTTTCACAAAGGCTTCTTACCGCCTCTTCTCCTTCATATTTAGTTAATCCGTAATTATTTATTGGATCAGGTCTGTCTTGCGGAGTGTAAGGCTCTTGTTTAGTGCCATTGAAAACGTAATCTGTTGAAATATAAACAAGTGTAATTCCTAATTTCCCGCAGGCTTCTGCAATATTTTCTGTTCCTGTAACGTTGATAAGTTCGGCAGTTTTCAAATCTTCTTCTGCTTTATCAACATTTGTATAAGCGGCGCAATGAACAACAACATCCGGATGAATGTCAGTTAAAACCTGTTTCACCTGTTCTGCGTTTGTAATATCCATTGTGTCAACATCTGTTTCAATAACAAATGCTCCACTATCTTCTAATATCGGGCATAAATCTTGCCCTAGCATTCCTTTAGCCCCTGTAACAAGTATTTTCATTTTTCCCTTTCTCCGGCGTAATATATTTAATGCCTTTTATTTTCGATTGCTTTCATCCATTCTTGATTGTTCAAGTACCAATCTATTGTAATTTTGATACCTTCTTCAAATGTCAAAGATGGTTCCCAACCTAGTTCTGACTGGATTTTGTCGTTGCAAATTGCATAGCGTTTGTCGTGACCTAATCTGTCCTGAACATATTTTATAGAACTTTCATCTTTGCCCATTGCATCAAGGATTAAGTGAGTGATTTCCATATTAGTTTTTTCATTATGTCCGCCAATATTGTAAACCTCTCCAACTTTCCCCTTGTGAAGAACAGTATCAATTGCTGAACAATGGTCATATACATATAACCAATCTCTTACATTTAAACCATCTCCATATACAGGAACTTTTTCACCCTTTAATAATTGAGAAATAAAGAATGGAATAAGTTTTTCAGGATATTGATATGGACCGTAGTTGTTTGAACATCTTGTATTTAATGTCGGCATACCATATGTTTCGTGATAAGCTCTTACAAGCATATCTGCACTTGCTTTACTTGCTGAATAAGGGCTGTTTGGTGCAAGTGGAGTTGTTTCCATAAAATAGCCTGTTTTACCTAATGTTCCGTAAACTTCATCAGTTGAAACCTGTAAATACTTTTCTGTTTTAAATTCTTTTGCCGCTTGTAATAAATTTAAAGTCCCTTGAACATTTGTTTCTACAAAGATTTCAGGGTGCTTGATAGAATTGTCTACGTGAGATTCTGCGGCAAAATTTACGATTGCATCAACTTGTTCAACCAACTGTGGAACTAATTTTTTATCACAAATATTTCCGTGTACAAACTTGTAATTTGGATTGTCTTTAACATCATCAAGATTTTCCAAATTTCCACAATATGTTAAAGCATCCAGATTTATGATTTTGTAGTCAGGGTGAGTTTTGAGCATGTGTCTGACAAAACAACTTCCGATAAATCCTGCTCCACCTGTAACTAATATTGTTGTCATTGTTACTCCTTTTATCCTTTTATTTTCTTTATTTCTGCCAATTTCGGTTGAACTTTATCTTTTTCAGATAAAATCGGGTCAAAATCAATTTCCCAGTCAATATTTATATCTTTGTCGTTCCACAAAACTCCTCTATCAGCTTGTGGCGCATATTCTCCACTAGCTTTGTAAAGAAGTTCTGCTTCATCTGAAAGTACAACAAATCCGTGTGCAAAGCCCTCAGGAATAAACAACATATGTTTGTTTTCTTCTGATAACTCAACTTTTACATATTGTCCGAAAGTTTTGGAATTTTCTCTAATATCTACTGCAACGTCATAAATTCTGCCACGACCGCATCTTACCAATTTTGCTTGACCATAAGGAGCTTCTTGATAATGTAAGCCTCTTAATACGTGTGCGCAAGATTTTGAGTGGTTGTCTTGGTTAAACTCAACATCAATTCCGTTTGCGACAAAATCTGATTTTTTATATGCTTCCATAAAAAATCCTCTGTTGTCGCCGAAAACTTTTGGTTTTACTAAAATTACATCTTTTATTTTTTGTCTTTCAAATTCAAATGGCATAATTCTCCTTCTCTCATATAAATTAATTAAATTATACAATAAATTCTCAAATTAACAAAGCGGGTAATAGTTTTTTACATAAAACTATACAATAATTAAAACCCGAAAGGGGATTTACAATGAAAAAGTTTGCTAAACTATTTGCTATTTTACTCAATATACTTTTACTTACACAATCTATGGGGGTTGCAATGGAAAATAAAATTAAATTTGACAAAGAAACTTACTATCTTTCTAATCCTGATAGCAAAAATCAATGCTACAGTTATTATTTGAAAGACGAAAATATTGAAAATTGGCATACAAAAATTATTCTTGAAAATCTTACAGATTTGACTAATGAAACTGAGGCAGTCGCAGAGTTTGCGCATAAAATTCAAGAAGAAACTAAGGGTGCTTCAGTCCTTTTGTACCCTGATGCTGCAATGGTGGCTTATATAAATTTCCCGCCTACAAAAGATTATTATGAGTATAATACAGCAATTTTTAAACAGTCAAAAACTCAAGGATTAGAAAAATTCGGGTTTGCAAAAAGATTTTATTCATCAGAACTTGGCGGACAAGAAAATGCAAGAAAAGCCGCAATAGAATTTGCAGAAAAACATAATAAAAAATATATGGAAATGGTTAATAAGGAGGCAAAACAGTTAAAATAGTTATTTGGATTTTTTGTCTAAATAATCTTTAAATGTTTTTACATTAACCTTGTAACCACAGCCATCGTGAAGTTTTGCGTTGTAAAAAATTCTTTTTTGCGGATATTTTCTGCACATTGGCAATCTGTGTTTATAATCCGAACACAAACCTTCCGGTGTAACCAGTTTACATGCAAAAATCAGATTTCCTTCTTCATCTTTTCCTTTTATATAAAATCTTTTGTAGGCAGGAAATAGGAACTGCATTATTTTAAACTCTTTTTCCGTATAAGTGTCGTAACTGTACATATAGTTACAACATTTTCCGCATTTTTTGCATTCGCCGGTGATTTCGTAGCTAACTCTTTCCGGCACAAAATACGACCTGATTTCGTTAATTATTACAAAAAGGAAATCGAACATGGTATATATTATAAACTAAAAAATGAGATTTGCATGTGAAAAAAATTCCCTTAAATACAAATCTCATTTTGAAATTATAAATTAATGAATTAACCGATTACAGGAGCAACAAAAGTTCTTGTTGCAAGGTCTTTATCAAGCATTAATAAAGCTTTTTTATCATCTCCGATTAACCTTAATGTTGCAAGAACATTTCCAACATTGTCTTCTTCTTCAACTTGTTCTTTCAAGTACCAGTTCAAGAACGAAATTGCAGCACGATCTTTAGTTTCTTCTGCAACATCCATCAATTTATTAATCAATGATGTAACAAGTTCTTCGTGTGTCAAAATATGTTCGAAAACTTCTAATGGAGAACTCCAATCAATTTCAGGTTTTTCAATTGTATCAAGTTCAACTTTTCCACCTCTTTGGTTCAAATAATTAAACATACCCATAGCATGAGCGTGTTCTTCTTGAACTTGTACTGTCATCCAGTTTACAAAACCTTTTAAGTTTAATCTTTCAAAATATGCTTGCATTGAAAGATATAAATATTCTGAATACAATTCTCTGTTAATTTGATAGTTAAAAGCTTTTTCTAGTTTTTCGTTAATCATATTTTTCTCCTTAATTTGTAATAAAAACTAAACAATTTTTACAAGTAAAGTTTAGCATTAAAATATCTTTAATAAACATTTGTTAACAAAATTTTTATGATTAAGCAATTTTGAATATTCATATTATTTACACAAGATATGATGAAAGTTAGTGCGCAAAATAATTTTATTTATCCTAATTACACCCAAAATTATGCTCAAAATTCTGTCAAAGTGAAATCACCGTCTTTTTGTGGGGTGCAACGTTTAACACACATGAATATAGGAATGATGGGCGAAGGATTTATTGGGAATGTTCTTTTGAAAAATGTGACAAAAGGAACTGAAGAGTTGGTAAATGTTTTCAAAAATTTTGATTGCGGAAACGAAAAATATTTTCTAAAAAATAACGAAGGCGGTACTATTGGTGAAATTATGCTCAAAATCAATAAGTACTTTGATTATAACCGTTTTATCTATAAAGAAGATCCAAGCCACGTATTTGTTGATAAATTAAGAAATTATTCCAACCCAAATACTCCATTTTGGAATAAAGAAACTGATTTTTATGAAGGAACAGGTACAAGATTGTTACAAATTGCTCAAAGAAGAAGTGATGAGGCGCAATGTGTCGGAAATATAAAACTTATTCCAATGCCTGAATCAAGAAGATATTATACAGATAAAATCGGTATGATAAAAGATCCGACAAATCCTTACGGTTCTGCGTTTATACTTCCTCCTGATAAAAAGGAACCTTTGTCTAAAATGTATGGTGGTTTGTAGTTTTATTGCCGTTTTGTCTAATGAAAAAATTAATTGATTTATTTATAAATTTATTATGAATTGTGTAAATAAATTACTATTGGCACTAGGCGAAAATACCAAATTAAAATTGGATAAATTTAGCCAATATATTGCTTTTCACGGAATTGGTACAAGTTGTAGCAAACGTTGGCTTGCGAATATTGTTCCTGCTGATTTACTTAAACTTTCTGTAAAAAAATGTATAGAAATTATTGTAACTTTGTCAGAGAGTGGAATTTTTTATAAAAACTTTCCCGACCTTATAGAAACTCCAAATTATGGTGATGAATGGGGGAGATTAGCGAATTATATTGAGATAAATAATAGAGCAATTGCAACAATGGATAATGGGTGTACTTGTAATGGTATTTTGAGTTGCATAAAACTTTTGCCCGCAATTCCGCCATCTGCTACGAGTTTTGCAAATTGTATTATTCTTTCACAAATTTGGCAAAATATTTATGGAGATGCTTATGAAAAAGGAGCTTTTGAAGAAAATTCTTTGTACGGTATCAAGCTCAATACTAGTTATAGTGATAATATTATAGATTATTCAATTGTTGATAAAATTTCTCCCGAAGAACAATTAAGAGCCTTTGTTGATTTGGCGCATTTTAGAGGAATTAAAGTTGGGTTCAGGCATGTGATTTCTGCGGATCAAATGAAGATTGCAAGAGAATATAAGGATGATGAAACTTTTAATTGGGAAAATTCTGAACATGTTGAAATCTACATAAATGAATGCGTAAAATTGATGAATATAGGTTTTGAATGTATGTTTATTGATTCTGCCAAACATATTGGCGGTTATGATATGAAAAATTATACAGGCGTGGGAGCTTTGCCGAATTACCATCAGATGCAATATATTTTGCACGAAATTCGTTCTCGTTCTAAAAAAACTAATATAAGTTTTGTTGGTGAAAAAAGTTCTGATGATTTTGCCAGATACGAAAATATGGGGCTGAATGCAGGAACTGATTTTATTACTGGAGATGATTTTAATTTAGTAAAAAATTTGTCAGAAAAATTAAAATATCTTAGGACTTATGCTCCAGGTGTAGAAATTACAAATGATAACTACGATGGCGGTTTGTCTTATGAACAGAAATTAAATCGAATAAACACTGCACTTTTTGCCTACAATTACGCCAGCGATAAATTACCGAGTTTTATGCAAATGGATGATTTGTTTCCATTGAGATATGACACAACAACACATCATCTTATGATGACAAATCCGTCTTATTCTACAGATGGAACTTCTTTTAGTCATTTTGAGAATTTGTTTGCCAAAGATGATGGCAGATTTTACAACAAACGTGTTGGAGAACTTTTTGCATGGGCGGTTGACAGGTAAAATTTTAATAAAAAGAAAGGAGCGAAAATGACATTTAATCCATTAGAAGAAAAAGGGATAATTCTTAGTGATCAACTTAGAAGTTGGGAGGATATTGTAAAACGACCATTTGATAAATATGATGTAGATTGTTATTCAAGAACTCGTCAAATTTTGATGAATGGTATAGAAATTGAGGCGTGGGGGTTTAAACATAATTTTGCAAGAAATTGTCAAGATTATGATGACAAAAAACTAATTGCACTTATGCGCAGAATTGAAGATATGCAGCAAACTACAGTAAACTGGATGACACCGGCATGTCAAACCGTTTTGGAAACAACATTAGGATATGAGCAAGTTGCGGTTGATTTAACGGCTTGGCTTGCACAAAATGAACCGGATGATTACGTAAGAGAAACTTTTAATTTTGGTTTGTTAGAAGATTTCGACCATCTTTACAGGTATAGTCAATGGGCATATATGATTGATGGGATTAATCCTGATAATATATTGCAAGGCAAAACAGATGTTGTTATTGGCAGACCGACACAATATCATCATAATGATAATGGAATAAGGGTTCGTAAATCTTATAACCGAAAAACGGTTTCTCCTCAAACAAAAGTTAATATTTATACACTTCTTTCAGGCGAACAACAAACACATAATTTTTACGCAGAACATGGTATGATGTATGCAAATGATGATTTACGCAGAACTTATGGTGAAATTTGTGATGTTGAAGAAGAACATGTTACTATGTACGAAAGTTTGATTGATCCGTGCGAAACTCCTTATGAAAAACTTTTGTTACACGAATTTACAGAAGTTTGTACATATTACAATTGTTATGTTGATGAAAGTAATGAAAAATTAAGACCTATTTGGGAAGAATTTTTGGCGTTTGAACTCGGACATTTACAAATTGCTGCAGAGTTATTAAAAAAATATGAAAAACGTGATCCGGAAGAAATTATAGGTAATAAAGTTTTACTTCCGTGTCATTTTGAAAACCAAAAAAAATATGTTACCGATATTTTGGAAAACGAAGTAGATAAAAGGCTTGGTGCGGAAATGAATTATACAACAATAGATAAACTTTCTGATAATTGGACAAGTTATAAAGCTCAAAAAAATATGAATGGGAAATGCGTTCCTACAGAAAAAACAATCCATTTGATTAACGCAACTATAAAAACAGATATTGTTACTGCAGAACCAAAATTGCGAGCAAAAGAACCATCAATATTAAAACGAGCATTGGATGAAAATTCTATGTCACCAGATACTGTTTCTGTAGAAGAATACGAAAAAATGGTTAAAAATCCGCAACCGGAGTTTTAAAAATTTGTACAAAAAAAGGAGCTTTTTAGCTCCTTTTTATATAATGTTTACTAATCCTGTTGAGTGGTCAAAGTGGCAATTTGCGATACAAACTTTACCTTCTTTGACCGCTTCATTTATGATAACCGAATGTTTCATCAAATAATCTTCAACCCATTTGGTATGTTCCTGTGCAAAAAAGTTGTGACAAGAGATATCCTCTTTGTGGTTAAGTACCGGATATACGCATTTTAATATTGATGAAAAATATTTTGTAGGTTCCGGATAATGCTCTTTCGCAAATTTCATAACTCCACAATCATCATGCCCTAAGAGAATGACAAGTGGAACATTTAATTTTTTTACAGCATATTCAACGCTTTCAATAACGTTTGGTCCAGTAGTCATTCCGGCAACTCTTACAACAAACAATTCTCCAATTCCGCAATCAAAAATGATTTCAGGTACAACACGAGAATCCGAACAAGTTAATACACAAGCATACGGTTCTTGGTGAAATGCGTATTTTTGAAGTGTTTCAAGTGACATGTTTTTGGTTGTCGGAGTACCATTAACAAAATTCTTGTTTCCGTCTAATAATTTTTGTAATTCTTTTTCAGCTCTTTCAATCATAGAGGAAATTATAAGTTATAAAACTCAAAAAATCAAGAAATGATTATAAATAATTTGCAATTTAATAATATTTCATATAAAATATCGATTGAAGGGGAAAGCCCTTTTTTATCATACTCATATCGTATTGGCGCAAACTCAAAATTTGATAACCAATAACGAAAGGAGGTGGTAAATGTGGTTTTCAGTATAACTGAAAAAGAACTAGTAATAATCCTAATTATACTACTAGTTCTCAAATCACTATAGAGGGACTTTTATGCGAGTGTTAATCACTCGCTCCCTTCTTTTACATTATAACATATTTTTTTGTGTTTTCAAGCCATGTATTACAAAATTTCAAGTGTAAAACTTTATAAAATAATTTAACTGTTTTTGATATGGCTTTGTTTATTGACAATTGATAAAATGTTTATGTTACAATTAGAAAAAATACCCGTTTGCAGGAAGTTTTTCTTTTTGGAGTGCAATCACTAAGGGAATATTCGAAAAAGAGAAGTTTGCTTTTAATATTTATGAGGGAAAAATTATGGATTTAGTATCAAACTACGGCATGATTATATCAGGCGCAATATTATTAGTTGCCTATATTTTTATTGCCAGTGAAAAAATTCAAAAATCTGTTGTAGCACTTGTAGGAGCTTCATTGACGATGTTATTAGGCTTGTTGCCATTTCACGGTTCTGTCAATCCGCAGACTGAAACTTACATTCGCTCAGTTTTTGATTATATTGAATTTGAAGTTATCTTTTTGCTTATTGGTATGATGATTATTGTTCATATTGCAAGCAGAAGTGGAGTTTTTAAATGGATGGCTATTGGAATTTTGAAAGCTACGAAGGGGCATCCAAAAACAGTTCTTTTTGCATTGGCAGCATTTACGGCAATTGCATCAGCGTTTTTGGATAACGTAACAACTGTTGTTTTAGTTATGCCGGTAACTTTTGTCATTGCCAGAGAATTTGAATGCGATCCTGTTCCGTTTTTGATTACAGAAGTTTTAGCATCAAATATCGGCGGTACAGCAACATTAATCGGAGATCCTCCAAATATTATTATTGCTGCAAAAGCAGGTTTGAGTTTTATGGATTTTGTAAACGAGTTAACAGTTGTTGTATTTACTATTTTTCTTGTTTGTGTCGGAATTTTGGTTTTCATGTTCAGAAAATCTCTTAAAGCAACAAAAGAAAAAATGGAACATATCGCAAATTTAGACAATTCTAAAACTATCACGCATAAAAAACTTATGATACGTTCAATGGTTACTCTTGTACTTGTTATTACAGGTTTTGTGACTCATGACGTAACTCACATTCCTGCATATGTTTTTGCAGTTGCAGGTGCATCATTTTTGTTGTTATTTGAAAAACCAAAAGAAATTTATCGAGATGTCGAATGGTTAACAATCTTCTTTTTTGTTGGGTTGTTTATAATTATTGGCGGATTTGAGGCAAATGGTGGAATTAGTTTTTTGGCTGACAAATTAATCCAGTTTACTCATGGAAGCTTGACTGCTGCGACAATGTTAATCTTGTGGGGATCAGGTATTTTGTCAGGAATTATTGACAATATCCCTTACACTGCAACTATGGCTCCTTTAATTGCACAAGTTCAACATACATTACCTTATGCAGGTGCTGGTCATCATCCTTTATGGTGGGCGTTGTCATTAGGTGCTTGTTTGGGTGGAAACTTAACTATTATTGGGGCTGCTGCCAATGTTATTGTTAGTGAAACTGCGCATACAAAAGGTCATCCGATTTCATTTATAAAATTTATGAAATATGGAGCTTTGGTAACAACTGTTTCATTAATCATAAGTTCTATTTATTTGTATATAAAATATTTACGCTAAAACAATTTAGAACCATTTTAAAAGCGGGCGAATTTCTCCGCATTCCAAATTATATGGTTCAGCTTCAGGACCTTTGAGGATAGTATCTATCCTCAATCGTTCTTTGATTGGATTTTCTAAAAATACTTCTCCTGTTTCTCTGTTGAAAACCGTTCCATAATTCAATCCCTTGTTAACGCAATAAGGTAATCTCACTCTGTTTTCGACTTCGTCATACCAAGCAAGCCCATGTATTCTGCACACAATTCCCCTGTATTGATAAAGGCAACACATTTTGTTAATTAAAAACGGGCATTTATACATTTTGGGTTGTTCTCGTTTTAGTCGTTTTATTTCTTCTTTGATTTTGTGTTTTGTTTCAAATGGAAGATTTACAAATCCTGACATTAAATATTCAAGTTCAAGTCTTGAAAACGGATACTCTCCAACTTCGCAACAAGAAGAACAGCCTTCTTTGCATTTTACAAATTCGCACTGTTCCTCAAAGTATTTGTCTAATTTTGGATCTAAAACTTCTTTTAAAAATTTTTCGTATCTTTGTAACATTAGTGAACCTTAACAAGTAAATGTTTTCTTCCTTCTAATATTACATCAAAATCTAAAGTTTTATCAATCTCTTGATACTGTTTTTTTCTGATGATGGCAACGATATTTTTATCATCTAAAATATGTCCCAGTTGCTTCATTTCTTCTTTATCGTTAAGAGTTATGAATAAGACGTTTCTGCTATCCATGTCTGTTGGAATTCCGTAATAATAAACTACTGAATATTTCCTTTCATCATTTATTACTGCAACTTTTTTGCCGTTTTCGTGAGCGTATTTTGCAAAACGCATCAAATCATTTTGTCCAAATTTATAATCCATATTGTAGAATAATTTTGTCCCAAATGCCGATGTGATAAGGATAAAAAGTACATAACATGCAAAAACTCCTTTTGGATGTTTTTTAACTGCGCATAAAATACTTGAAATTCCAAATGCCAAAACCAAAATTATGCAGAACCATTTTATTGTTAATAGATCTGAATATGTTTGAGCCGGAAGAACGAATTTTGCAAAACAGGTCAAAATTCCTGCCAAAATACATATTCCACCTAAAATGTAAACAGTTATATTTATTGGTTTTTCGTATTTTTTGTTGAACATATAATCTTCCCATACAAATCCCAAAATACAGGCAGTGAAGAAATATACAGGTAAAATATATGTAATTAATTTTGTGCTGGAAGATGAGAAAAATAACATTGTTACAACAAATGCGATTGCGTTAAATAACAAGTATTTTTGTGGGTTGGATAGTTCTGTAACGTTGAATTTTTTGATTGACTTAAGTTTTGTAATCCCAACAGCGATTGCTGAAAAAATCCATGGAACAAGTCCCCATAAAACTGTTAGAATATAGAAATAGAATGGTTGTTCCCTATTAATTTCATTTGAATTTAAAAATCTCTCGATGTGGTGTTTAATTATATATTCGTGGAAAAATAGCGGATCGTGAATTTTGAACATAATTAAATGCCACGGGAGAACTATTAAAAAGAATAATAAAAATCCCGGCAAAATATATTGTGGTTTAAAAACTTGTTTAAATGTCTTGTTTGCGATTGTTACAAAAAACATTACTGCAAACGGCACAACAAAACCAGGAATTCCCTTAGCCATTACTGCCAAGCCTGAGAATATGTAGAATAACCACCACATATATTTTTTATTTTTGTCTTGAACAAATTGGGTCAAAAATCCGAACATTACTGAAAATCCGACACAAGTTGTTACGACGATATCAAGAATTGCAAATTTCGCCAAAATTACAAATTCCAATGTAGTTGCAAGGATAAGAGCTGAAATCACTCCAAATCTGCGAGAAACAATTTTTTTGCCGGTAAAATATAATAGCAAAGTCGAAAGTGTTCCGTATAGTGCAACCGGAAATCTTGCGGTAAATTCTGTAACTTTCCCGAAAATAGCGAATGATAAACACTCACCCCAGAAATAAAGAGGTGGTTTTTCAAAGAAAAATTCTCCGTTTAAGTAAAGTGTCAAAAAGTCCTTGCAATGGAACATGTCACGTGCCATAGAAACATACCTTGTTTCGTCGACATCCATCAAAGGATAATTTCCAATATTAAAAAAGAAAATAAAATAACATACTATTAATAGACCTAAAAAAGTGAATAAATCACCGTGTTTTTTTATAAAATCAAAAAATTTTTCCATTAAATCTCTCCTTTATTCCAACTTTAAATATACTATCATAAAAATCGTTAATGAATTTGTCGGTTCGATTTATCGATACGACGACAAAACAAATTGTAAATAAATGTAACATCTTTCTTTAAAATCCTAAAGATTTGGAAAAGGTGCGCCGATATGTCATGTGGTAGAAGTTCTAACAAAAGGAGTGTGTACTTGTGCGATAAAGCAAGTGAAAACGAGAAAAATATCTAATTAGTATAGATAAAATATATACGAAATAGATATAATTGTTACGAATTATTAAGTAGTAAAACCCTCTATAACCCAGTAAAATCAATGGTTTTAGAAAAAAGTAATAGGGAAATTCAAAAACAGCGCAATTTTCCCAAAAAACATGTTTTTACATGGACATAGAGAGTATAAACAAGACCAAATCAATTTTCATGTGGAGATGTATAGAAAATTGAGAAGAAAGGATTATGACTATGTGTGCAAATGAAGTTCAATTCCAATTACAACAAGGATATGTAAATGAATTAAAGAAAAATCCAGGCAATCTTCAAAGATTAATTAATGAAGGTTCAATTATCGACAATGGAGATGGTACATATAGTACAACTAATGCAAGTTTAAAATCCGTTGGCGTATTTGATGTTGAAGGAGCTGGCGGAGTAAAAGAAACAAAAACTCTTGATAGTGCGACACCTGCAAAAGGTTTGGGTGTTGAACATTCTACTGCGAAAGCAAAAGAAGGTGTTAAAGAAGAAAAAACAGTTACCTTCAAACTTGATGATTTTGTTAAACAGTCAGGTTTGGCAGAAGATAAACGTGCAGAATTGGTAAAAGAATTTGAAGCTGCAGGTTTGTCAATTGATAAAGAAAAAGGTATTGTAACTTATGATAAAACAAAATATGATACAGCGATTACAAAATTTGCTAAAAATAACAGATTATCATATTTATCAACCAATGAGGATGGTAAAGCTATTGCAGATAAATTAGCGAAAGATGGCAAAATTACTCTAAATGAAGATGGAGGTTATGTTATCAATGGTGCTGAAGGCAAAAAAGCAGTTGATGAAGCATTCCCAACTCAAACACAAGCACCTGTTGAAACAAGAGAAAATAAATCAGTAAAAATTAATACAGAAGTTACAACAACTACAACAGAAGAATCAGAACCTGTAAAAGTTGCAGATGACTTGAAACACAATAGAGCTGGTAGAAAACAAGCTCGTAAGGATTATGAAGCTGCATTGACAGAATGGGCAAATGATCCTGAAAACCAACCAACAATGAATATTTCTATTGCTCGTAATAAATATGAAAAGAAAATTTCAAAGCAAATGGGCAAAATTGAAAAAGAATGCAAAACAAAAGAAGAAATTGTTCAAAAATATCTTAAAGAATATGCTACAGATGAAGAAAAAGTATTTTTTAATACTTTGTTAAATGAAGCGGTAAAGGATGAGGATGCTTTACTTGAAGCTTACAAACGTGGAACCGGTGATGGTCGAGCTACATTTGAAGGTGATACTGGAGCAGCTAAAAAGAAGATAGCCGCATATTTAAGAATTGCAGAAGATCCAAATTTTGATTCAAATGTTATTCTAGAACGTATGGCAGTTGTTGATGTCTTGGGTAAAAGAAGTGATAAACAAGTTGCTAAGGACAAAAAAGAATTTATTCAAGATGAAGCAAAACGTCAAGCAAAAGCAGCTGAAACAAAACAAAATATTGATAATACCAGAGTTCATTTCTCAAAAGCAGCAAGAAAGGAAGCTGCTAAAGGAGAAGAAAATTCTGCAATTGAACATACTGATATTGGTAAAGCAGGTCGTAAACTTGTAATGGAATGCCCTGATGAATTTTGTACTCAAGGAACTAAAAATGATTGCGATTTTGAAGTAAATGGCAAATATTATAAGTTCAGTGAAGCTAAATTCAAAGCATTCTGTGATAAAGCTACAGATTCTCGTACGCTAGATAACGAAACACAAGAAGGCTTTGCGAAAGATGGAAACTTGACATTAAATGAAGGTCGTCAAGGCTGGATGAGCCAGACATTGATTACCAAAGATGGTAAACGTCGTTCAATTGAAGAAATTATTGGTAACGATAATGGCAGAGTCGGCAATGGTGAATTAAATAAACTTCGTCATTTGGTTGAAAAAGGTGGCAACAGTATTGACACTAACTCAACTAACGCAAAACGTGTTTTACACGTCTTGCAAGGTGTTGGCATTGGTGGTGCGTTAGGGTTTGGTACTGCTTACGCTGCATCATGGTTAGCAGGTGCTGTTAACCTTGCAGGTGAAACCGCATCTCAATTTGTTCAATATAAAGGCAGAACAGCTGATAGGATATATTCAGGTAAAACTGCTGATAGAACTTTCTCTGGCAGAACTGCAGATCAAACATTTACTGGCAGAACTGCAGATCAAACATTTACTGGTAGAACAGATGACCAAACTCTATTTGGAACGACAGCAGATAGAACAATTCATGATAGAACAACATTTAATTATACTGATAATGGTGAAACATTCACTAAAGTCGTCAATAAAGATATATTTGTTAAAGGTCAAGATTGGTCAGTTGTTGCACCAGGACAAGAATGGTCGGTTACTGCACCAGGACAAGAATGGTCGGTTACTGCTGAAGGTCAAGAATGGTCAGTTACTGCACCGGGACAAGAATATTCTGGCCAAGTTGAGGCTGAAGGTCAGAAATGGGAAGGTCGTGGCGACAAGCACTTGAAAACTGCAATAAATGCCGCTATCTTTGGAGGTATTGGTGGAGGTGTTAACAACGCTATTTCAATGGGTAAAGTTCACGCTAAAGGCAGAAGTTTTGACGGTATCGTAAACCTAAATAAAAAGAAAGAAAAAACTGAAACTGAAAATAAAGAGCAAACTTTAGATATTCCTCAATTTGTTACAAGAGAGGAAAGAGAAGTTCAAACTCCTGATAAAAATATTGATAACTTTACATACAAAATCAAAGTTTCTCATAAAAAAGGAACTAACTACAACTTAGCAGAAGATAGATTGAGTATCGTTAAGAAAATGTACAACATTCAGGATGATGCGACTGCAAACAAAGTTCTTGAATATGTTATGACACAAATCAACGGTTATAAATCAAATCCTTACAAGTTAAACTATGCGGGAGATTTGACTTATCACTTCCCATCAGAAATTCCGGCAGGCATGATTGCAGGTATTGATGATACAATAATCGGAACTGACCCTAACACAATTGGCGGGTTTGATAGAAACCTAATTCCTCTTGGCGGTAAAAATGGTAAAAATGCAAGCGAAGCAAATTTACGTAAAAAAGGATTTATTGCAAGAGCAAATGTAATAACCAGATAACTCTAAAGAGGGTTGGATTATTCAATCCTTCCCTCTTTTTTAAATTATAAATTTTTGTAAACAATTACCGGAAAATAGTAAAGATTTAAGCGCAAAATCCGTTTATATACATGTAAAAGTGTTTAAACGTGCAGAAAAAGAAAATAGAGGTTCCAAAGACAATGAATACACAAGGAATTAATAAAAAAAGAGTAGTTGCATTTATGTTAAGTATGTTGCTAATCATGCAACAGTCTTTGACATATCAGGTTTTGGCTGCATCAACAATCACTGATGGTAATAATAACCCAATTAATAATGGTGGTGGTAACACTTGGAATATCAGACCAGATGCTGTAAAAGGTGATACCGGATTTAAACAATTTGGCGAAATTAATTTGGCTAAGGGTGATGTATTAAACTTTATTTATAACTATATTTTACAAAAACAATCTGGAACTGGTAATGATTTAACATTAACCGATATTAAAGGTGATATTAATAATTTTATTGCATTGGTTAATAATGGAGTAAAAATAGATGGTATTGTTAATGCACTTCAAGGTGTTAATGGTGCTTTAAAAACAAATGGTAATTTGGTATTTATTTCTCCAAACGGTATGGTTGTTGGAAGTTCCGGCGTTATCAATGTTGGTAATTTATCAGTTATTTCTCCAACACAAAGTTCTTATGATAAATTGTCTAGCAATTTAGGTTTACCTAAAGATCATCAATATTATATTTCTAACTATGATGTAAAATATGATGCTAGTAATCCAACAGGAACTTCAACAATTGTTCCTAGTGCGTATGATTATACTAAAAATACTGCTGTAATGACTGATAAATCATTCGATTTGTCAACATTAACAGATAGTAACGGAAGTACGCTATCTCTTGGTGGAAAAGCTATTCAAATTGATGCAGGTGGCAGAGTTGCTGCTCGTGGTGATATTAATTTGCAAGGTGGTACGATTGCGAATAATGGTCTTTTGTTAGCTGGTTTAGGGAACAATGAAACTGCAGCTTTGACAGGTCATGATGCAGCTGACACTTTGTTTACCAAACTTGTTAATATAGATAATATGGGTACTGCTAATACTTTTGTAAACAACAACGGTAACATTTCTATCAAATCTGTTACCGGCACTTCTGTTGGTAATGGTGCAAAAGTTAGAAACTATGGTACTGGCAATATTACTATCGAAAACTCTGGAGCTAATGGCATTTCTATCGCAGGCGAAGTTTCAAACCCTAATGGCGCAACAAAAATCACTAACACAAACGGTGGTTTGCTTGTTGCATCTACTGGTTTAATCGCATCTGGCGGTTCCGCTTTAACTCAAAATAAATCTACTTTGTTAGTTTCTAATGAAGGCTCAGGCGGTATGAATATTCAAGGTAAAGTTACCGCTAATCATACTAACAAAACTAACACAGTTAACTTTGTAAACAAAAATTCTAATATGTCTATCGGCTCAAGTGGTGTAAGCAACAATATTACATCTAATGCCGATGTAAATATCGCAGTTACAAACGGTAATTTGTTAAACAATGGTGTTGCTAACACATTGATTTATACAACTAATGGAGCTGATTTGAACGCAACTGTTACAAACGGTGCAATCGGTGAAGAAGTTGGACCTTGTGACGGTGGTATTTGTACAGGTATTGGACCAAATCAAAGAGATTTGACTAAATCTGTAAATACTTCTATCGACGGCGTTATTACTGCAAACAGTTCAGGTACTGGTTCGCTTATTAATATGGCAAGCTTGAACAAAAATATGAATGTTAACCAAATTAAAGCTGATGGTAGAGTAATCTTATTGGCAGACTCTTCTACAAAAGGTGCTTCTCCTTACAGTATCGTCAACAGATCTAAAAATTCAGCAAATCCAAACGTTGAAGGTACAGGAATTTCCCTAATCGCTAGTGGTAATATCGGCGAAGCTAAAACTTCTACAAAGTCAGCAACTCCTTTAACATTCAGACAAAACGGTTATTCATATAACCCTTCAAGAGATAATGCACAACTTCCTCATGATATTGATGCTATTAACAAAACCGGAAACGGCGTTGATATGTTAGCAATTGGCAACATTGACGTAAAAGGTATGGATGCTGCAAATGGTGCAAAACTTGATACTAATGCTTGCGCAATTATTTCAAGAACAGGTGATATAAACGCTGAGTTCTCTGGTAATGTTTATGTAAGAGAAACTACTGCAAACAAAAACTTGAACTTAACAACTCGTGGTAAAAATATGTACATTGACCACTTAGGCGAAGTTCCTACTTATGGTACAGATTACTACGGAACAAATACAAACGTACATCCTGAAAGAGCAAAATTGGTTGCACTTGACTTGGGTACACAATGGATTGATGCAGAAAAACCTGAATACAGATCAGCTGCAGATTCTACAATCGTAGTTAAAAATGGTACTTTAAAAGGTGATGGTAACAAACGCCCTTCTGGTGATCAAGATTTATACATGGTTGCAGATAATGCTTATGCCGGTGGTTACTACTTCAATATGGGTAAACACCGTAATGGCGGAGTTTCTACAGTAGTTAAAAATTCTACAACAAATACTTTGACTAATGCTAAAGATGGTTCAACTCCAATTTCAATCAGAACAAAAGCAGTTAGACCGGATGATGTTACTGCAATTGGTAAAAATCCTGATGATAGAAACTATTACTACGGTGGCAGTGAACAAGGCGGCGATCCTGGCTATGATGGAACTACAGATCCTGATAAACAAGGAACAAAGGAAGATGATGACAACTTAGTTGTTCCAAAAGATGAAGAACCGGATTATCCATTGGATACAGATACAGACACTGATACAGATACTGATACTGATATTGATACAGATTTGGATAGTGATACAGATACTGATACCGACACCGATACCGATATTGACACAGATACCGACACTGATACAGACGTTGATACAGATACTGATATTGACACAGACACAGATACTGACAATGATACAGATACTGATACGGACACAGATACTGATACGGATACTGATATTGACTTGGATAACGATACAGATACTGATACAGATGTAGATACAGATACTGACATTGATACAGATATCGACACAGATACTGATAACGATACCGATATTGATACAGATACAGATATTGACACAGACACAGATACTGACAATGATACCGATACTGATACGGACACAGATACTGATACGGATACTGATATTGACTTAGACAATGATACAGACACCGATACAGATATAGATACGGACACTGATATTGATACCGACATTGATACAGATACCGACAACGACACTGATATTGACACAGATACTGATATAGATCCAGATCCAGAACCGGCTCGTCCAAAAGTTGATTTCAAAGATATTTACAAACAACGTGTTGTAAATGATAGAGTTGATTCAATTGATAAACGTCAATATATGAGATTTAATACTCAAGAAAATCAAAATCCAATTTCATTTGAATCAAGTGACAACGTAGTTTCAATTTCCGACATCTCAAGAGGTGGGGTATCATTAACCCATAAAGGAAAATTAAAAGTTGGTGACGTTGTTCCGGTACATCTACAATATGGCGACTTGACAATTAATGCTAATGTAAAAATCGTTTCAGCAAGTGATGTAAAAGCCGGAGGTAAGTTCATCGACCTAGATCAGGCAACAGCTAACAAATTATTATACTTAAGTTTGTTAGAAAAAGACCAACCGATTGCCCAAACAATTATGAACAAAAATGTTGCAACAACAATTGAAGAATAGAAATTACAAATTAAAGTCCTCCTTTTTGAAGGAGGACTTTTTAGATTGGTGATTTTAGATGCTTGAATGCAAAGGTTCTTATCATACCAAGCTAGTCTTCAACTTCTTCAAGTGCTTCCTCAATGTATCTTGCAGGGTTTTCGATTAAATATTGAAGTTCTCCCGGATCTTTTATGTAACCGTAATCAAACTGTTCACCATTTGACATAAAAGAAATCATTCCATAATCCATTATTCTGCCCATTGTTGTTTGAGAAATCTCCAACATATCAAGTTTAGTCAACGGAATGTCAATTTCTTCGGGGTTTAAAACTCCTAATTTTATGTGCGCATATTTTGTTGTAATAACTATTTTATCAGAGTTAAATCTCAAAATAGGATACACAATCGGCGCAAGGATTAAAAATACTATTACCCAACTAAAAAAACTATGCGTATTTAAAAATATGAACCAAAAATACAAGAAAAATATTGGAGTTAAAAATATTGGCCAAAATAAAGCCATCCAGTGTTTTTTAATATCATAAATAACTAATTCTTCACTATTTTCATCAGGAAGTTTATATTCTTTTATATTTTCTTCTACAACTACCGGCTTTGGCTCATAATGATGCACAGTATATTCTTCAGGAACTTCTGATTTTTCAGCATGTTCAATATATGACTGTGTAACAACATCTGATGGTTGTTCTATTTCAAGTCTGTTTCCACAATATCTACAAAAATTATCGTTTTCTTTTACTGGTTTTCCACATTTTGGACAAAACATTGTTTACTCCTTTGTTATCTGATTTTAGCATATCATTTGACTTTAGTCAATTAAAGGTTTACTATTGAAACAATGGAGGGATTATGATAGATAAACAAGAACTTTTAAGACTTTATAATTTGGATTTAGATGAACTTTTAAAATTGTCATCAAAATATGTCAAAGATGAAATTGAATTTTGTTCACTCATAAATGCACGGAATGGCAAATGCTCACAAAATTGCAAATATTGCGCACAAAGTTCTCATTATCGTACCCATATTGACTCTTATCCGCTTGTAAAAATTGAAGAAGTACGAAAAGCTGCTCTTGATGCAAAATCACATAAAGCATCACGTTTTGCAATCGTAACATCAGGAAAAACACCTGACGAAAGCGATTTTGACAAAATGTTAGAAATGATTAAAGAAATTAATAAAATTGAAGGCTTAAACAGTTGTGCATCAATCGGAATTTTGAATGAAGAACAAGCCAAAAAACTTGCACAAAGCGGATTGAAAAGATTTCACCATAACATAAATACTGCAAAATCTTATTATCCGGAAGTTTGCACTACCCACACTTGGCAAGATAGACTAGACACTTGCAAATTAGTCAAAAAATACGGTATGGAATTATGTTGTGGAGTAATTCTAGGAATGGGCGAAAGCGTTGAACAACGAGTAGAAATGGCTCTTGAATTAGCAGAAATTCAGCCAAATTCAATTCCAATCAATATTTTGATGCCAATCCCTGAAACTCCATTTGAAAACTATTTAGACAAAATTGACGAAGAAAATGTATTGAGAACCTTAGCAATATTTAAAATCGCAAACCCTAATTCAATATTGCGTTTTTGTGGTGGTAGAATGAGATTATCTGAAGAAAACCAACGAAAAGCTTTAAACACTTGTGTTGAAGGAATTATGGTCGGAAATTATTTAACAACAATCGGCAAAAATCCTGATGATGACATCAAAACAGTTGAAGAATTAGGAAAGACAATTGCAACAAATTAATAGCAAACAATTATTTGTTTTTTGTTGAAATATATTTGTTCCCGTCAAATCTGTCAGCTAAAAATGTCGAAATTATCGGAATAAAGACATAATACATTACGCCAAAAATCATTGCAGGTTTAACAATTTTTATACCTTCAATATATTTGTCGAGGTTTGGAGATTTTTTGTTTACTTCTGCGAATTTTTCAATAAAATTTTTCGTCGATTTTTCAGACATTTTATCTATCAAATAACCGCCACCGACACACAAGCCAGTTGAGATTGCGGAATTATACATAAGAGCTTTTTTTCTATCTTGTTCAATTCCTTTGCTTTTAGCAGTTTGGTGCATAAATATTCCGGTTGCAATAATATCGGTTAAAGCCATCATATTAAATTCATAATTAGTATTATGGAGTTTATCTGTCAACTTTTGGACTGTAGATGTATCAATAATTTTGCCGATACGTTTAGACAAACCTTCCATACCAGTAAATGAAACATTTTTCTTTTGGTGTTGTGGAGTTGCTTCTTTTTTAGAAAAAACTTTTTTCATAAACGGAGGAATTAACGCACAAGTAAGAATTGATTTTGGCGCAGCAATTACAAAACCTAGTCCTAATTTAAAAAGTTGGGTTGCAAACTTGTATTTTGAAGAAGATTTTAACTCTTTTTCACCATTTTTCAAATTTTTTATTGTTGTAGCTTTGAGATATTCGTGCGGATTTTCGTCAATATTTTTTATTGCTTTTGCTAACGGTATTGAACTTACCAGCATAACCATATATCCGGCAACACTGGATGCTAGGGATTTTGCACAAGCATATTTTTTATTTTGTTTGTCAGTATTGGGAGTTGCCATAATTGACAACGGACGTGCAACAGTAGAGAGCGCAAGTGAGGCAGATGCAACGAATAATGAGCCGTTATCAGCTGCAAATTTCAATCCCTTTTTAACAAATCGGTTTGTGTAAATAGACTGTACTTTCATCGTAATTCATTATACAATGCTCATAATGGAATTGACAGAATTTGTAAAAAAAGAATTAAATGGTTGGAAAAAGATTGAAATAATCGGACTTTTTACGGTGCTTACGTTAATTTTAATAAATGCAATTATTGTAAAAGACAATCCGATTGCTGTTATATCTGCATTCTGTGGGATTTTATATACGATAATCGCAGGGAAAGGAAAAATTTCTTGCTATTTTTTCGGGCTGTCAGGTTCTTGGTGTTATGTGTGGCTATCGTTTCTAAATTCACTTTGGGGTAATATGTTGCTTTATCTTTGCTATTATATCCCAATGCAAATTTTAGGGATTTTCAAATGGAAAAAGCACCTTAAAAAAGATACTAAAGAAATCGTAAAAACCAGATTATCAAATAAAAACCGCATAACACTATTATTTATTGGAGTTTTAGGTTCAATTATAACAAGTATAATTTTGCATTACTGTCACGACAAAAGTCCAATTGCAGACGGAATTACAACATTTTTATCGGTACTTGGAATGTATTTAACAGTTCGTCGTGCGATAGAACAATGGGTTGTATGGATGATTGTGAACGGGATTTCAGCATTAATGTGGATAAATCTTGTTTTACACGGAATAAAAACATATTCAACTGTTATAATGTGGGTTGTGTATTTTGTTTTGGCAATATATTTTTATTTTGAATGGAAAAAAGTTTTGAATAAAAATGAAATTTCGCAATAAAAAAAGTAACTTTAAAAAATTTTTTCAAAATTACCTTTTTAATACATTATTTACAACTTTTAGCCTTGTTCCAGCCTAATTTTTCAGGACATTTTAAGTAATCCATATTTTCTTTCATGTTTTCAATACTTCTAATTTTTCCCCTCGCCACTTGGGGAGACAAAGGGAACCGCAGAGCTGTGCGATGCGTGT
>OIAM01000101.1_pt1 | contig 45948 bp, 46 predicted proteins | sample 1580771 | NCBI WGS metagenome assembly OIAM01 (sample SAMEA3882538, study PRJEB24775) | human gut metagenome | biome: human-associated habitat; feature: intestine environment; material: feces | place: Netherlands | collected 2009/2010
CGGCAACAACTGCAATTACAAGCATTACAATTACCACTTCTGCCAATGTATAAGCCAAACTAAAAGTACCACGTTTTTTAATTAGGTTACAGATCCTCTTCATAACTCAATACCTCTTTAAATACATATTATTATTTTAACATATTTTTCATGGAATTTCAAGATTAGTTTTTTTTAACTATTGCGTCGCTTTGCTCCTCGTAATGACATGTAAACTTCAATTCTTCCCTGCGAGACTCTGCCGAACAAAAGGTGACTAAATGTCACGTTTTGTGAGAGGTGATTTAGGTGGGTGCTGATTAAATATTATTCAACGTAAAACAAAAAGCACCTGTCAAAATAACAGATGCTTTCAATATTTCTATGTTCTCAAATCTTAGTTGAATTGAGCTTTTTCTTCGTCAGAAACACCTTTAATTGTTAGGTTAACTCTACCTTTATCATCGATTTTGATAACCTTAACAACAACTTCCTGACCTACTTGAAGATGAGGTTCAATTGTTTCAATTCTTTCGTTGCAAACTTGAGAAATGTGAACCATTCCGTCTTTACCAGGAGCTAATTCTACAAATGCACCGATAGGAATAATTCTAACAACTTTACCCTTTACAACCATTCCCGGTTCAGGCTTGAATGTTAATTCCTTAATCATTCTCTTAGCGATTTCTGCACCTTCTTGGTCATTAGATGTAATTGTTACTACACCTGAATCTTGAATATCAATTTCAGCACCAGAAGCGTCAATAATTGCTCTGATTTGCTTTCCGCCAGGTCCAATAACTGTTCCGATATCTTCTGTAGAAATTGTCATTGTAGAAATACTTGGAGCAAATGGTGACAAGTGATCTGCTGGAGCAGAGATAACTTCTCTCATTTTACCCAAGATGTGTAATCTACCTTCTTTAGCTTGAGCCAAAGCACGACGTAATGTATCATTTGCAATACCTTTTGCTTTCATATCCATTTGCAAAGCAGTGATACCAGTGTCATTACCTGTAACTTTGAAGTCCATATCGCCAAGAAAATCTTCAATACCTTGAATATCTGTCAATACAACAGGTTCTTTACCTGGTTCAGTAATCATACCCATTGCAACGCCACCAATCATACATTTTACAGGAACACCAGCATTCATCAAAGCCATTGAAGAACCGCAAGTTGATGCCATTGATGTTGAACCATTTGACTCCAATACATCAGATGTTACACGAATTGTATAACCAAATTCTTCTTGAGAAGGAAGTGCAGGAACATTAGCACGTTCTGCCAAGTTTCCGTGACCAACTTCACGTCTGCCAGGTCCTCTAAGAGGTTTAACTTCACCAACTGAGAAACCAGGAAAGATGTATTTGTGCATATAAGTTTTTTCAGTTTGAGGGTCAACACCGTCTAGCTCTTGTTTCATTCCAGGTCCAGCCAATGTTGCAACTGACAATACTTGTGTTTGGCCTCTTGTAAATACTGCTGAGCCGTGCGCTCTAGGCAATACACCAACTTCACACCAAATAGGGCGAACTTCTGTCGGTTTTCTGCCGTCAGCTCTAACACCTTCATCCAAAATCATTGCACGCATAATATGTTTTTCTGCGTTTTTAAATTCTTCTGCAACGAAGTCGATACCTGTTTCTTCCATAATTTTTTTGCTATAGTCATCATCTGGCAAAGCATCAATTTTTTCTTTAACAAGTTTTTTAGCTTCTTCAAGTTTTTCTTGTCTGTACGCTCTGTCAAAATTGTGATAAGCATCAAAAATCATATCATGAGCAGTTTCTTCAATTATTTTTTTGATTTCTGTTGTGTCGTAAGGATTAACAAATTCTTCTTTTTCAACGCCACATTCTTTAGCAAATGCTACTTGAGCTTCGCATTGTTTTTTGATTTCAACTTGCGCAAACTCAACTGCGTTCATAATATCGTCTTCAGTAACAAATTTACAACCAGCTTCAACCATGATAACTGAATCGTGAGTACCAGCAACAACAATATCTAAATCTGACTTGTCAGCTTGTTGGTGTGTTGGGTTAGCGATTAAGTTACCGTTTTCGTCTTTAGCAACTCTAACTGCACCGATAGGTCCTTCAAAAGGTGCGCCAGATAACATTAAAGCACAAGATGCACCTAACATAGCCAAAGTATCAGGCTGGTTTTGTTGATCATAGCTGAATAATTGAGCTACGATTTGTATATCATTTCTGTATCCTTTAGGGAAAAGAGGTCTGATTGGTCTATCAATAAGTCTTGAAATCAAGATAGCCTTGTCGCCTGCTTTACCTTCTGAACGATTGTATCCACCTGGAATACGACCGATAGATGACATTCTTTCTTCATAATCAATTAGTAGTGGGAAGAAATCAATCCCAACTCTAGGTTCTTTAGAAACACAACAATGTACAAATAACATTGTATCACCGCATCTAACTGTAACAGAACCATTTGCAGATTGAGCATATTTACCAGTTTCAACAGTAACTGTTTTACCACCGATTTCAAGCTCGAATTTTTTTGTTTCCGGTACCATAATTTTCCTTTCTTGCGGGATTTAGAAACAATTACCCGCTTTTTCGTGCATTTTGCACCTTTAGTTATACACTTCTAATGTTCGTTAATATTATACCGTAAACAAGAAAAAATAGTATATTTTGTTACATTTCTAAGTCAAACGGTGCAAATTATTTTTACTTTTTGGAATTTTTGTTGTAATCGGAATATTCCAATTTTCCATTGCCGGATAAAATATTTTTCAAACTTTTTCCGCCATAGATATCAGAAAAATTCGGCTCCAATCTATCTTGATAAACCCAAGCCCAATAGCAATCTCTACCAAATTGATTTGGTTTTCTAGGACCGTTTACATCAATTGCAATATTAGCACAGATTGAGGATTTATAATTTTCTTGATTCCCGTCATCATCTACTGCTGTATAAGCTCGAGTTTCACAACTTGCATTGTTTGTCATTATAAAAAACACAATTCCATTTGGCAAAATCAAAGAAGGCCTATCTAATTGTAAAAACTTTACATTTCCTCCTTTATCATACTGAGCATTAGAATATTTAATTGCGTAATCATAATATTCAGAACAACCGGCTTGATTTTTATTTTTACAAACCTTTGAACCTTCAAAAAATTTTGAGAAATTTTGTGTAATTTGTTCATTTGATACCCCCTCTGCAAAAGTCAACGAATTATCACCTTCTGTTCCATTATCGTTTTGCAAAAGTAACAAAGCATTGCTAAAACTAGAAAACGCTTTTTGAGTTCTTGTAGCCAACTCTTTATCCTGATGTTTTTGTATTAAAGAAGGCATAGTCATAGCTGCAACTACCCCAATAATTCCAATTGTGATAAGAACTTCCGCTAATGAAAATGCCATCAATTTTTTTAAATTTTTAATACCCAATTTTTAGCCCTCCTATATATGGGATACATAAAATCAGTATAACGATATAATCCCAAATATGGAACAAATTATTAAGCAATGAGGTTAAATCTTTACATGGATAATTTAAGTAAAGAATATTGCAAACAAGTTGGAAAGGCTTTAAGAGAACTGCGAAAAGAACATACAGGCAAAAGTTTATGTATGTTTGCGTATGAAAACGATGTTCCACGCTCAACTCTTTCCAGAATTGAAATTGGAGAAAATGAACCTCAATTGGTTACCTTAAAAAAGATTGCAGAAGGTTTTGGCTGGTCTATGTCAGAGTTATTTACTCATATTGAAGATAAAATGCCAAAAGATTTTAAAATTTTTGATGACGGACATTATTAATAGATTACATAATTTTCCATTTTCATTATATTTTTCAACATGAATGAAATTACTATGTCGCTTATCGCTCCTCATAATGACAGTTTCACTGGATTGGATTGTGCAATGACAGGTTATGGTCATGCTGAACTTGTTTCAGCATCTTGTGGTTTGAACCCCTCTCCTGCCTTTCAGGCACCCTCTCCCCAAGTGGCGAGGGGAAAGATTAGAAGGATTTTCTAAAAGTGCATATCAAAAGTAGAAGGAAGCCCGTTCATTTTTTCATCTTCCATACGCATTGCAGAACCGATTGTAAAACTCTCGGCAGTCATTTTATTAATCTTATAATTGATATCGCCTGTAAACACTTCTTCATTTTCTTCCAAAAACTTAAACAAAGGCTCTGTCGGAGATTTCACAATATTTTCCAATGTTCCGCCAGCTAGTTTTAAAGTTTTTTCACCAATATCAGGAACTTTTACGTTCATCCCGAATGGTTTATATGGTCTGTTAAATGAAGCACCTGTATCTGACATTTTAATTTATCCCTCATTAAGTACATTTACTTAGTCGGCTATTTGGGATAAAAAATTCAAAGTTTTAACAGATATTTTTACATTTGTTAATATTCAGGAGGAGGAAACTCGGCAGGAGTATATTTCAAACCTTTTAAATTTATTTTAATTCCGGTTTCTATAAAATAATTTTTAGCCATTTGAATTATGGTTTCTCCAGCAAATCGACCGCTATTCGCATCTTTTATTAATGTATTAAAATATGCTACCCCAGCATCTTTGTCAAACGGGAAATTTTCACCTTTTATATTTTTACTACCATGAAAACTATTACACCAACTATGCGCTAGTGACCAGTTTGCTAACTCGTTTTTCCCCTTTATGGTTCTTTGAAAACCTCTAAGTCCATCCACTTGTTCCTTTAAACTTGAAGCTTTTGTATGTCTTAATATCGGAACAGTATGTTCAAGAGTTACTTGCAAATATTTTAATACATCATTTAAAATTTCTTCTTCCGAAGCATACTTATGTTTAACAATGAAAGCATCCATATTATCCAAAGAAGACGGTAAATTTTCTGCCACTTTATTAAATTCCATCCTCAAAGGTTCATTATTCGCATCATCAAGAATTTCATTTAACTTATAAACAAAAGCCTTATTACTAAATTGAACCGTTGTTGGCACACCTAAAACTTTATCTTTCGTAGTTGTGCACAATTTTTTTATATCTGGCCTGTGGACATCTCTAGCGAGCCGTCCAATCTTGCTCAATAGTAACAATTTTGCTTGAGTTAACCATTCCGGATACGGCAGGCTAAGCAAAATATCTCTAGCATCTTGCGAAAGCTCTGTTTGATTAGACAAATTTTCTATAAATTTTTGCGGACACTTACCCTGTTTAAGAACTGCTAGAGTATCACACATAAGAAAACTTGAAATTAATTCCATTTTATGTTTCACCGGATTATTTTTCAAATTACGTGTTAAGGTATTTAATTGATAAACAAATTCTTTAGCACTATATTCACTAACATACGGGATATGTAATATTCTTTTTTTACTATTTTCTAATAAGTTTTTAAAAGCTTGTTGTTGTGCTTCCGGCAACTTTTCACTTAATTTATTAAGTTTTTGAAAAACAAAAATCTGTTTATTAATAAGGTTCTTTTCTGCTTCCGGCTGCATTTTAAAAATTAATTGTTTAACACTAAGTTGTGGATAAGCAACATTGTATGCGTTTAACTTTTTTGAAAACTTCAAAAAATCTGATTTTGGAGGAAAATAATCCTGTAAATGTTGCATTATTCGGCTAAAATCATTCCCATTTTTAGAACAATTATTTAAATATTTTACAAAGTAAGACATTTCTTCCGTATGTAACATTGATTTTCCACACCAAACACAGCCTAAATGCCCATTTCTAGCAAGATTTTTAAACCCAGCCAGAGTAGTAATATATTTAGATGGAATTTTTCCCTTAAAACCGGTGAAAGTTACCCCTTGCGACAAATAAGAATTTTTAGTTGCAAAACTTTGCCTTTGCTCCAGAGGTTTGTTATTCGCATTATTTTTATATATATTTATTCCCAAAGATACCGGTAAAACTTTCATACCAGAACAATACATCTAAACAAAAATTTTTGCTATTTTGTTAACTATCTGTTACGTTAGTAATTTATTTATGTCTATACAAATTATGTTATCGGAAAGACATTGTAAGGTATTTTGAAGATTTTGAATATATTCTTTTTTACACAAACCTTTTTTATATAAACTAATCAATTTATCTGCTTGAATTTGTGCATTTTGTGGCATAAAAGGATTTTCTTCAATCTGTTCTGCTATCGGATAATGATGACGAGAATTGTTACAATAAGAGCATTCTAGCGCAAAATTTAATGAATTATTCATTCCTTTCATACATTTTGGGAGAAGATGTTCAAATGTACCAACAGAAGGATGAATTAGATTTAAGGCAATAATTTCAGGGCGTTTTCGAGCATTTTTTACAACAAAAGCGCAAACTTCATCGCTTGAACGAGGCAATCTACGTGCCAATTCTATTATTTCGTTTTTCAATTTTTCATTTTCAAGATTTTTTGTAATACTTTTAATCTTATGGATAAAAATTCGTCTAGAAAATGGTTTGTGTGGCTCCGGATCAAAAATTATATCATTGGTTTTGATCATTAATTTTCGTAAAGCTCTCGCCATTTTTTTAGGTAAAATCCGTCTGTAAAAACTTATTTTATTAAAAATTACACTCTGAATTTTCACTAATGCAAGTTCATGCACATCTTTTTTCATTACCAAAAGTTCTTTAAAATTCTTGTCAGGGTATTTTGCAGACATCGTCTTAAACATATTAAAAACTTGTCTTTCAACAGGGTGCATAATTCTTTCAAACGGCTCAAGTATTGGGATTACATCTTTTGCTTCACAGGATAAATCTTTGCACTCCATCAATTCTCTATATATGTCAGGATGCAACATTTCCATACCACAACACAAACATGGAATGTGATAATTCAAAAGGTTTTTCAATTCTTTGCGGGTAAGTGGAATTTCGGAAACCTTAAATGATGTTTTTTCTGTTTTTAGAACTTTTTTCTCCATACTCAGCCCTAATTATTCTTCAATAATATTATTCCCATATTAAAGAAAATTAAAGCATTTTCAATAAGCACATACAATCACGCCACTTGTTGTGCAATCTAACAGCTCAGAAAAATCCTTTTAAACCCCAGGAGGTGGTTGAATATATAAAGGTTTAAGTTTTCTCCAATTACCTTCAGCATTTTTATTTTCTGCAATATCTGCTAAAATTTCACCTAATTGACAAGTTATTTGTTGATAAGAAGTTCCACCCAAAATCGGTTGTAATTTATCATCAGTAATAACAAAATACTCTCCTTTTTTAATAATTTCTTGAACTTCTTCTAACCTGATAGCTCCCCTGATTTCTCCATCGTAATATAGATATGCGCTATCTTTTCTGGCATCAAGAGCAACTAGCGGATTTTTATCAGCAAGTCTTGAAAGAATTTCTAATGAGGAAACTCCGACTGCTTTGCAATCAAGTTGTTGTGCCATTACCCTTGCTACAGTAACACAAGCCCTAATTCCAGTAAAACTACCCGGACCAATATTTACAGCAATTAAATTTACATCCTGGGGTTTTACATCATTTAAAGACATAATCTCTTGCAACGTTGAAATCAAAAAAGCCGAATGATATTTATTACCGGTATTTTCAACGACTTTTGATGCCAAAATTTCGCCATCTTTTTTCAAAACCGCATACATTTTGTCTAAGCAAGTATCAAATGCAAGTGTAATCATTTTTGCAATCCCTCTATTATTTCATCTTCGCCAACAGACTTAAATTCATAAGTTCTTGAATCATCGTCATTATAAGTCACATTTATTTCAATATGATTAAATGGAGCTTCATTTTGGTTAAATTCCGCCCACTCAACAAATGTAACCTGTTTACCTTCCGAATACTCTCTCAATTCATCATAAATAGTCTTAATTCCTTCATTTTCCAATCTATAAAGGTCAAAGTGATAAATAGGAATTGAGCCTGTGTGATACTCATTCAAAATTACAAAACTCGGACTTGTAACCTTTTCTTTCACATCAAGTGCTTCTGCAACAAGTTTGACAAAAGCGGTTTTACCAGCTCCAATTTCCCCATACAAGTTTATAAAGCATCCGTTTGTAATCAGTTTCGCAAACCTCTGTGCAAGTTTTTTTGTATCTTCTAGGTTATGACAAATATTTTTATACGTTTTCATAAATTTCTGCCCTGTTCCTTCCGCTTTCTTTTGCTTTATACAAAGCTTTATCTGCTTTTTGAAGAATTGTTTTCTCGTCGTCACCATCACCATATTCGGTAATTCCAAGACTTATTGTAACACTAATATCCTTGTCAGAAACATCACTGTTAACTTTTGAAATATCAATTTTTGTATTTTCAACCGCTTTACGTAACCTTTCGGCAACCATACGAGCTTCCGGCAATTTAGTATAAGGAAGAATAATAGAAAACTCCTCTCCACCATACCTTCCGGCAATATCATAATCTCTCAACTGTTGTTTTATTACTTGAGAAACAGTTTTTAAAACCAAATCTCCCGCAGCATGCCCGTATGAATCATTTACACTCTTGAAGAAATCAATATCAGTCATAATCGCACAAAGATTTCTTTTTTGACGTTTTGCACTTGAAACTTCTTGTTTAATACGCTCTTCCAACTGTCGTCGATTATTAAACCCTGTTAAAGCATCTAACGTAGCATGTTTCAAGATTTCGGCATAAACATTAGCACGACTAATAGTTGTTGCTGCTTGATTTGTAAGTTGTTCAAGATACCCAATTTCTTTTTCGCTCAAAACATTTTCCATACTCTTTGTAACAACGCAGCCCAACAATTTACCTTCGCTAATTAATGGGAAAACTCCAATTTTTTTATCTGGAGTGAGAATATATTCAGACTTGTTATTCAAGCATTTAATAAGCTCAAATATTTTTTCATCATTACAAGCAGTCGGCCAAATCAATTTATTTTTAATAAAAATATAAATCAAATGATCTGACACAAATTTATCAATCATTTCACCAATAATTGGAATTATATAACTTGTTTCATATTGAGTTTCAATAATTTTTGCAATATTCTTCATAGCATCATGGAAATCAACATTTTTTTGCATTCTATCAGATAAAATAACATTTTGAATTTTCAATGAAATTAAGAATGTAGCAATATTCATAAATTCCATTGCTTTGTCATCTAACTTTTTAAGAAATTCCATCATCCCAATGAGCTTTTGCCCCCTAAACAAAGGATAATAAAGTTCATCGTTTTCTAAATAATATTTTTCAGATTTCAATTTTTCAAATATTGAATACAATTTTTTGGATTTATCTTTTTCTAAAAATTCATCAATAGAAATCCAACTCTTTGAAAAATTTCTAAGAGTTTCTGATGTAGAATCATAAATAAATATATTTACAGACGGCAAAAACTCCTCCAAAGCATTGATTATGCCGGAGGAATTGTATGCGTCATTTAATTTTACTGATAATTGTTCTATCTCTATAAGTGTTTGCATTATACATCCAGTTTTTGCAAAATTTCATCTGGGATATCGCAGTTGGCGTAAACATTTTGAACGTCATCATGTTCTTCTAATTTTTCTAACAATAACATAACATATTTAGCAGTTTGTTCATCTGTAACTTCAATTGTATTTTGAGGTATTCTTGAAAGTTCAGATGATTCACTTTGAAAGCCTGCAGCTTCCAAACCTTCAACTACTGCTTGGAAATTTTCAGGAGAAGTTAAAACTTTATATGTTCCCTCTTCTTCTGTAACATCCAGCGCATCTAATGAAATAGCTGCTTCAAATAATTTTTCAAAATCAGTATTGTCTTCGCTAAATGTAATCACTCCTCGTTGATCAAACATCCAACCTACGCAACCAGTTGCTCCCAAACTGCCGTTAAACTTCGTAAAGAAACTTCTGATATCGCCTGCAGTTCTGTTTCTATTATCAGTCATAGCTTCAACAACAACTGCAACACCGCCTGCTGCGTAACCTTCATAAATTAATTCTTCATAATTATCAGCCGCACCTGCACCTGCACCTTTTTCAATAGCTCGTTTAATGTTATCGTTTGGCAAACCTGCTGCTTTTGCTTTTTCAATAGCGGTTCTTAATCTGAAGTTACCTGCAGGATCAGGTCCGCCCAATCTTGCTGATACGATTAATTCTCTTGAATATTTTTGAAATACAACTGCTCGTTGTGAGTCTACTTTTGCTTTTTTATGTTTAATGGTTGACCATTTTGAGTGTCCAGACATTTTATATACCTCTTATTTTCTACTACATCTAATTAAATATTACCACAAAAATTTGATTAAATTGTGGTAGAATAAATTTTATGAAAGATAAAAAGCAAATTTATTACAAATTCTTTGAAAAAGAAATCCTAAAACAAGTAGAACCACTGGAAAAAGAAAGACAAAAAACTGTCCGAAAAGTAATTTTGTCATCCCTAATTTGCTTTGCTATCGGGATTTGTTTAGCATATCTCCTAATCTTAATTGATTTTGAGAATATTTACAGAATTTTATTGTTTCCGCTGGTTTTATTTTTGATGTACGCATTTATTCTAAAAAGTATTATTAATTTTATTATTGCCGGAAAACAATTCCAACAACAACTTTACGAAAAAGTTTTGCCAATGTTTTTACCGCCAATCGCAAATTTCAAAGCTTGGCCAAAAAACCATAACACAGAATCCATCATTGACTCAAATTTATTTGACAATTTTGATACTCAAGAAGACGTAACAAGCTTTTTCGGTTTTTACAACAACACCAATATCACAATCTCTGATACAAGATTAACACTTCCGGTTAAAGGAGTAAATAAACCTAACCTCTTTAAAGGAACTTTAATACAATTAGAGCTTGAAAAAAGTATAAATAATCACGTAATAATTTTTTCTAAAAACGAAAAAAGACGCAACAAATTCAAACAATTCAATCCTCATATTGACGAAATGAACAAGTTTGTCTACATTTTTGCAAAAAATCATAACAATCTTGAATTTATTACGGAAGAATTTTGGCGCAAAATAAAAGTTTTTGGAGAAACATTCACTGCTAAAGGTTTTGAATTTTCTTTCAAAAATAACACACTTATTATTGCAATAAGACAAAAAAGACCAATGCTTTTCGGATTTATATTCAAATCCCTGTTAAAACCCAAAAATTACGACGAACTAATTAATAGGTTCATCGCAATTTTTGATCTTGTTGATTATTTGAATAAAAATTAAGCCGTTTTATCGATTTGTTTATTTTCTGCTTTATTTGCTTCCATTTGTTTGTTGTTATGTTTCATATAAGCGTAAGCAGCAGTTCCGAGAGCCGCAATTGCAACTCCTGTTCCTATCATTGTCTTAGTCCATTTATTTCGAATTTTTTTAGAACTATCTTTCACAGCAGATTTCGCTGTTTCTTCAACTTCTGTTGCAGCTTCTTTTACAGTTTCAGAAATTTTTCCTGTAGCCTCAGATAAATCAGCTCCGACTAATCTACGCATTGGAGATTTGTTACGAGCCTCCCATTCTTCATCAATATGCCAAATATCATTTTTATAAGATTGGTTAGCCGATTTACCACCGTTAAATTCTGCGTTATTATGCCAATCAAGATGTTCTTCTATATTCTTTTTACATTTTGCGACATAGTCATCTTGTCTATTTACAAATTCTTCTGTCGCTTCCTTAAAGCAATCTGAAACTTCTTCTGCGGATCGTCTAATTCTTGCATCATCAATCTCATTTTGCGGAGTATTCCAATCCAATCCATCAAAATCAGGATTCATCTCAGGTGCAGATTTCGTTTTCCAACCGTTGGTTTCATTTGTGTAATCCACCATTCCTCCAGTCGCAGTAGCAATATATGGCGCTCCGGCAGCTTTTGCCTCAAGTGGAGTAATGCCACACATTTCACGTCTTGACGTAAAAATACCATGTGTTGCACAAGTTACCAATTTATTTGGGAAGAAACCGTCAACATACATTGCATTATGCTTATATGCTCCACCGTCAAGTTGTTGAATTTCATCCAACGCTTTCATTATTAATTTAAAATCTTTGGCATCTTTATTCCACGGAGCATCACCTGCACCGACAATAAGTTTTGTTTTCAATTTTATTTCTTTTGGAACATCATCTCGTTTCAAGAAGTTCAAAAATCCGTCAAAAGTAATCGGATAACCTTTTTGTTCGTCAGGTCTGCCCCAGCCCATAAACAACATGTCACCTTGCTTAAACTCAGAAAGGCTTCCAAAAACACTCCTACCTTGCTCTATTTGCAAATCGTTAAAGAACACATGATTTAGAGCATCTTGTCCTTCTTTTTCGGCATTAGCTAAAATTCCGGTAAGCCATTTTGCGTTACGTTGTCTGTTTACAATTACTTCTTTAATATTTTTACCATTATACTTTATAGGCGTAAACCCGTCTTTTTGCTTAGACAAAGTATTTCCACCTCTACCAAAATCATCAGTATTATTGTCAAAGCCTAAACTTGCAGGAGTTGAGCCGTTAAGAGGGCTAATTGTTTTAACATCTCGCAAATCAGCACCAATACCTTGCGCAACATCCATATCAAGAGCTTTCATTTCTTTATCAAAGTTTCTTGAAACAGTTCCGATAGAGAAATTATCCGGATTCATCATTTTGGCAACAATTGGAACTTTAGTAATATTATAAGTATTGAAATAATCCTTAAAGACACCAATAAACGGGTCAAATGCTGCTCTTACAAATTTCTTTTCAGGCTCACGCAAATTGTTCCAGCCACGTTCATTAAAGTTCTGTAAAAGTTCATATTGAGGATGTTTTTTTATCGCCTCAACATCTTCTTTGCTAAAAATTGCTCTTGCAAAAGCGAATGGGTTATCAGTATGTCCCTGATAATTTACCCCAGGGTTATGCAAAGTGTGATGTGAAATTACACCATTATAATTATCATTTCCTCTAGCGGATTCATCAGCAATAAAACTGGTAATCATAGCAACAGGTCTATCATGTCCCCAAATACTTGCAGGTTTAAAATGACCAAACTCTTCAGTATCCATCTGTTGTTCAGCTTTTAACACTGCACGACAAAAATCTGCATTATTAATTTCGGCATCCATACCATCTGCCCCGCCAATTCCATAAGTATAAGGTTTTGGTGTTTTTGCAAGTTCTCTTGTGTACATGAAATAGTTTGGAGTATCTTTAATTTTATTGTATTTTGGGTTATCCTCAGAAATCTTAAACAACTGATATTCTACTTTTTGCATAGCTCCAATATCAGTATCGGACATTCTTTCAAAAACACCTTTTGCACTGGTAGGTTCAAGAATTACATATTTACTTGTTCCTTCCAAACCTTTGCTATTCGGTTCACTTTGGATAACAACTCTCAAATCTTTTGGATCTTGATATAATCCCTTCGCAACATCTTCAACTGTCGTTCCAGGCATTGCCGGCACAAAGCTGGTTACAGGCAACCTATCAGGCAATTTACCGCCAAATTTTTCTTTTAATTTTCCAATATTAACATATCTCAAGCCACCGTTTGGGTTGTTATATTCATGAAAAGGCATAACACTTCTTACATCAATATTTTCATGCTTTATCATACTTTGTGGAGCTTCAAAAGTTACAACTCCCATGCCACCTTGAAAATCCTCTGGCAAACCAGTTCCCTTGTTCTCATAAGCCAAAGACAACACCTGATTTACGTTCCTGTCAGTGTTACCTGTGAACGTAATATAAGAAATTCCTTGAGATGCAGCTAACTTCCGATTAAACACGACATTTTGCGCACCATTCATCGGTAACAAATCAATGTTATTTTTACCCGAAATTGGTATAGACATGCTCTCCGTTGTTGTTTCATTTTTTACAAACTTCGGTTGAACACTTGGCATAATCGAACTTACACGCATAATCGCACCCCATATTACTTTTTTTTAATAGCACTATTTTCTTGCAGAAAACTTTCCCGCTTATATAGTAAAATACTGACACAAAAAAATTCAACAACTTAATGGGTAATTGTAAAGAGATATTAAGTAAACATTTTTCAATAATTAAAGCATTTTTGTTTAGTTTACAGTAAAATTGTATCAACAGTTTTATAAAGGGGAAATGATGGATAGATTTTTTGGAATATTAGGTATTATTTTAATTTTCGGGATTGCATTTTTGATGTCAAACAACCGAAAAGCTATTAACTATAAAACAGTAGGAATGGGCTTTTTACTACAAGTTTTATTAGCAGTATTTATTTTTAAAGTTCCATTAGGCAGAGCAATTTTTATGAATTTGGGATTGTTTATTCAAAAAATACTTGATTTTGCAAAAGATGGTGGCGCATTTGTATTTGGACCTCTTATGTCTGATGACAAATTAGGTGCAATATTCGGTTCAGGTACGCAAGTTTTTGCGCTACAACTAATCGCATCATTAATCTTTATGATGATTGTTGTAAACATCCTCTACTACTACGGAATTATGCAACGAATTGTTCCGTTTTTCGGCAAAGCAATGAACAAACTTATGAGCGTAAGCGGAGCAGAGGCTCTCTCTAACGTAGCAAGCGCATTTGTCGGACAAATTGCAGCTCAAATTATGATTAGACCATATTTAGCAAAACTTACACGTTCAGAACTTTTGGCATCTATGGCTGGAAGCATGGCATGTATTTCTGCAGCTACAATGCCTATTTATATAGGAATGGGAATTCCTGCTCAATACCTTCTCGCAGCATCAGTCATGGCTGCTCCCGGAGCATTGGTTTTAACCAAAATAGTTTATCCAGAAACCGGAACACCGGAAACAAGCGAAGATATTAAAATCACATATAGCAAAAGGAGAAAACCATATATCAATGTATTTGATGCGATTTCAGCCGGAGCATCAGAAGGCATGAAAGTTGCAATAAACGTAGTAGCAATGATTTTAGCCCTAGTTGCTCTTGTTGCAATGATTGACTGGTTCTTAGGCGGTTTAGGAAATTTAATAGTAAAATATTTACACATAAATTTTGCATCATTTGACCTAACTCACTTATCACTAAAACTTATATTAGGGAAATTATTCGCAGTATTTGCATACTTTATGGGAGTTCCATTAAAAGAAGCAACAACAGTCGGAAGTTTAATGGGAACAAAATTAGTATTGAACGAAATGGTTGCATACTTTGACTTAACAAATCTACCAACTCAATTGTCAGAAAAAAGTTTCTTAATCGCAAGTTTTGCATTGTGTAGCTTCGGGAACTTTGGTTCAATCGCAATCCAATTGGGTGGTATTGGAGAACTTGCACCAAACCAAAGAAAAAACCTTGCAAGGTTAGGTGTAAGAGCGTTGATTTGCGGAACTTTGACCTGCTACATGTCCGCAGCCATCGCTGGTGTATTATTCAACTAGTGCTACGCACGTAGCTCTCTGTAACAATATTGTTTCATACCTAATACATTGGTATGGAGTTTTACGCACGTAGCTCTCTGTGACAATGTTGTTTCATACCTCATACATTGGTATTGAGTTTTACGCACGTAGACCACTGCATAATTTTAAGTAACATGTCATCGCGCACAAGCCCTAACAGAAAGCAAAAGAGTTAGCATATCTATTTAACATGAGGGCGTAGTTGCGCGATCTTTAAGTTTTAATTAAAATAAGAATATGTCTGAAAAACAATATTATGTATATATTCTTTTAAATCACAATCACACTGTATTTTATACAGGAGTAACATCAAATTTGCTAAAAAGAATGTATGAGCATACAAATGAACTTGTTGAAGGTTTTACAAAAACATACCATATCCATAAACTTATGTATTACGAAATACATAATGACATTAAAGAAGCAATTGCAAGAGAAAAAACAATAAAGAAATGGAAACGAGATTGGAAATGGAATATAATTGATAAAATTAATCCAGAACGAAAAAACTTATTTTTTAACAATGAAATCATCAATTAATAAGATCGCGCAACAAGTGCGCGATGACATGCTTTGGAAACTTGTTTCACTATCTTTCTACAACATAAAAATTTTACTATCTCACAAAAGGAAATACGTAATCAAAATTCTACTCTCGCAACTTTTCCGTGTCCACTTTTTAGGGTACAGTTCAAAGATAGAGTAGTTGTTTGAACGAAGAGAATTATAACAACGAGATGGTGGAACCTACCCCTTAAACATATCAACAAACTCTATTTTAAAATAATTCGCAATGGCAATAATTTTATCTAAAGACGGAATAATTCTGCCGTTTTCAACCTTGCTAATATATGAAGAATCGCAACCAATCAACTCAGATAACTGTTTACTGGAACATCCATAACGTTTTCTGAGCCTTTGTAAATTTATTATAAAATTTTGGATAACCGTTTCATTCACAAAATCAATTATCGCTAAAGAATTATTAACAAGATGGATTTTAAATCCATTTTATGATACAATATTTTTATTGGAGGTAAATATGAAAAAAGCATTCACTTTAGCAGAAGTCTTAATCACATTAGGAATTATCGGAGTAGTTGCAGCATTAACTATCCCAACACTTGTTAATAACTATAGAAAAAAGCAATTTGAAACAGGTTTGAAAAAAGAATATTCCGTTTTATTACAAGCTCTCGATATGTACAAACAAGATAATGAAACTCCACTAAAAAGAGAAGACACCGATCAATCACTTGCAGAATTTAAAAATAAAATCAAACCATATTTAAAAATTTTAGTCGATTGTGGGGATTCCCAATCTGGAGGATATAAAGGTCAATGCGTACAAAACTGGTATTATACTCAAGATAAAAAATACACATACAAAACATATTCTGGTAACATCGCAAATGAAAATTTATTTGATGACGGACAAATCATACTCAATGACGGTTCTCACCTGTTATTTGAAAATCCTGGCGGCGGAAGTGCCGTCTATGTTTCTATTGATGTAAATGGCTACAAGAAATTACCGAACAAGTGGGGAGAAGATGTATTTACATTTCAATTAATGAATGATGGAAAATTATTACCAATGGGCGCAGAAGGCACTAGTTTCAGAAACACTGCAACATATTGTAGCAAAACTAGTTCAAACGTATACAACGGCATTGCTTGTGCAAACAGAGCAATATACGACAGTAGTTTTTGGAAATAACTATTGCGGTAAATGTTTTTGCCAATCTGCATCAAGATTTTTAATAAATCTATGTGCATCTATCACATCATCGTAATTTATTGGTTCAGGACCTTCTTGAACTTCAAGAGGTTCATAGTCTTTTACGTCAAAATTACTTATCCCTAAAAAAGCTACTCCAAAATTCTTACCGCAATGTTGACACTGCAAACCAACAACTGTTAATCCTTCTTCTTCTCTTTTGATTGTTATTGAATTTTCGTCAAAACTGTTCTTGCAATGAGAGCAACATAAGTTTGAGAATAATTTTTCGATTTTCTTTTTCATAAAGTCCTCACTAATATTATAATAAAAATTTTATTAAAAAATGTTACATTTTTTGACAACATGGGAATAATATAATTAAGATGAATTATGTCGTTTTAATTCGTTCAAGCTAACAGATAGGAGTGTTATCATGGAAGCTATTAACTTAATTCTATTCGGATTTATTGTTTACACTGCGTTAATCGTAGTACCTAGCATCTGGGAAGAATTAACTACAGAAAGCTAAATCCTTTCAAAACTAAAGACGTGGCAACTGCAAGAGAGTTCCCTTTTTCGTAAAAAAAATCGACAGATGATGAGGTGTGTGAATTTTAAAGTGTACAAAATACGTTAATTTGAGTTAACGTTAACTTTGTTATGCGAAATTCACGACGAGGAAACTTGCTCCCTTACGGGATAGCACCCACCTTTCTCCTCCCTCATGAGGGAGGTAGTACTGTAATGGGATTACTACGTCGCTTTGCTCCTCGTAATGACTATTTTGCGGTATTCTCCGCAGTTGTTTCGGTAGGTTGGGCTTTCTAGCCCAACAATGTTAACAACCATGCGATACTTCGGACTGTTGTCCTCAGTATGACGATTTTAACATCTAAAGCTACGTATTTAGCACTTCGACCATGCACTCATACGCAACATCTGCTGCAAATTCTAAATCTTTGCGTTCTATAATCAATGGTGGGTTAAAATAAATTACATCGCCAAGAGGGCGGAGAATTACGCCACGTTTAAGAGCTTTTTTATATATTTGGTAGCCGGTCCTTAGTTTCCCATCGAACGGTTCTTTCGTTTCTTTATTTTTTACCAATTCAATTGCGTTAATCAAACCAATATGTCTAATCTCTCCAACATTTTTATGAGAAAGGAATTTTTCTTTCAACAAATTGTTGAAGAAAACGGCATTCTCTTGTGCTTTTTTCAAAATAGAACCATCTTCCATCAAATCTAAAACTGCATTGGCAGCTGAACAAGCTAAAGGATTTCCGCTATATGTATGACTGTGCATAAAGGCTTTTCCAGTATTATAATCATCATAAAACGCATCATATATTTTCTGAGAGGTTACAAATATCGCCATTGGCATATAACCTCCGGTCAAACCTTTTGACAAGCACATAATATCAGGAGAAACTCCTGCATATTCAAAAGCAAACATTTTTCCTGTTCTTCCATAACCTGTAGCAATTTCATCCGCAATTAAATGAACGTTATACTTATCACATAAGGTTCTTAATTTTTTCAAATACAAAGGAGGATAAATTTTCATACCGGCAGAACCTTGTAACAAAGGTTCAACAAGCATTGCTGCTGTTTCATTTCCATATTTTTCAAATGTTTTTTCAGCCTGTTCAAAACACTCACATTGACAATGGTCTCTGTCTTTTCCGTACGGGCATCTATAACAATCCGGTCCTTGCACTCTAACAATATCCATCAAAATAGGTTTATACAATTTTGTGTAAAGGTCACAATCCCCAACTGATAAAGCCCCGATCGTTTCACCATGATAAGCTTCAGAAAGAGCCATAAACTTGGTCTTTTGCGGATTACCTGTTTGCTCGTGATATTGAAAACTGACTTTCATAGCCGCTTCAATCGCAGATGAGCCATTATCCGTAAAATTAAATTTACATAAACCTTCCGGCAAAATTTTAGATAATCTTTCACAAAGTCTGATTGCCTGTTTGTGAGTAAAATTTGCAAAAATCACATGTTCAAGTTTATCAGCTTGTTTTTTCAATTCTGCAGAAATATGCGGATTACAATGTCCCAAAAGGTTGCACCACCACGAACTAATAACGTCTACATAACGATTGCCATCAACATCATACAAGTAAACCCCATCCCCTTTGTCTACAACAATTGGCTTTAATTCTTCATAATCCTTCATCTGCGAACACGGATGCCAAATATATTTTAAATCTTTTTCTGCTAAATTTTCCATCTTATACCTCTTTAAATAATCCAGACAAGTCGCTTATGCTTGTATCATCTTTTTTTACAGTAGCCACAACCTTAACACCTGTTAGGTTTTCAACCTGAATTTTGTTATCCTTTTGCATAAAATCATTTTCATCATAATTATTCAAAATTATGCCCTTAACATTAATTCCTTGTTGTTTTGCATATTCTACAGTCAGAACAGTTGAATTAATAGTTCCTAATGAAGCCGAAGCAACTACCAAAATATCCAGTCCCAATTCTTTTATCACATCAGGTAACAAAAGTTTTTGTTCTTTCAAATTGAACGGACAAATAATTCCGCCTGCCCCTTCTACAACCAAATAATCAAATTCTTTTTTTATTTCTTCATAATCTGATTTAATTTTTTCAATTTTAATCGGATTATTTTCAATTTCGGCTGCCAAATGAGGAGAAACCGCAGTTTTAAACACATAAGATACATAATTCAATGGAGCAGAGTTTATACCCGCAGTTTTCAAAACAAAGTCACAATCTCCAGGAATAAGTTTTCCATCTTTTTCGATTGCGCCACTCAATGCAGGTTTAAAATATCCGCAATTATAACCCAACTCCCTTATTTTTTTCACAATTAGAGCTGAAATATATGTTTTTCCAACATCAGTTCCTGTTGCAGTTACAAATATAGCTTTAGTCATATCTCCTCTTTCTACGCCAATAATAATTATTTTAATGAGATCTTTCGCTTTGCTCAAGATGACTTATAAAAAAAATATGCGGCAACTTTATGTTACCGCATAATTTAATTATTTCAAGAGTATTACCCCTCTCCTGCATTTCTAACGCAAACTACAGCATGCGAAGAACTGCGCCCTCTCCTCAAGTAGCGAGAAAAAGGTTTGAAAAACAAAAACCTCATTCTTATTGAAATGAGGTTTTATATACATATTGTTCAACCTATTATAATGAACCGCCGCCACCATCACGGAAGTAATCGTAATGTCTTGTATCATCATAGTTATTAACATATTCTGCTTCAACATTCTTTTGGAATTGAGTTTTTGGAGCTGCTGCAGTTGAACGAGAAGCCAACAAAGCATCAATATTTGGAGCAAGTGTCAATTCAAAGTGGAATCTACCCATTTTGCTATATGGTTCCCAATAGTTTCTAATTAAAGGATAGCCCCAATATAATCTTGCACTCAAATCACCAGGCAATTGAACTCTCAAGCCCATACCTAATGATGCTGCAAAATAACTACCCTGCATAGCATCTTCTGAAGCAGTTGGGAAAATACCAGCAGTATCAGCAAATATCGCACCTTTAACGTATTTACCGATAAACGGTATTTTTTCACCTGTTCTAGGGCTTGTAATTTCTCTAGGTAATAGAGGGAACATAAGTTCACCACTTACGAAATATCCGTTCTTACCAATCATCAAACCTTCTGAATAACCTCTAACTGTAGCCAAACCACCTGTTTGCATTTGATCTAAGTAAGGAATTCTTTTATCTCCAGGAACAATTTGGTAGTTACTTCTCAATTGACCGATAAATCCGTGAGAGAAATCGTGCAATCTTACTAAGCTACCGCTATATTTAAAATAATTATTATCTCTTGTACTGTTAAAAATTGGGATTGAATAGTAAGCATCTTGGTTGAAGTACCAAATACCACGTTTTGTATCTTTTCTCATTTGCAACGCTAATTCCAAAGATGTTACGTTATCAACACTCTTCAAGACATCGCCATAACCAGGCATAATCAAGTCTGAGAATGTTCTTGCACGTTTGTAATTAGCAGCTGCATATGTTTTCAATTCAAAACCAGGTTTTCTAACAATTGGTTGAGAATAGTACAATGAATATTGGTAAGCATTACTGCCCAAGCCCCAATCTTTGTATGGTCCGTATTTTATGTTAGCAAATGTAGATGAATACATAAACCCAACACGACCGTCTTTTTTGTTTACAGGGAAGTTGTAGTCAGCAAAAGGGCTTTGTGCGCCTTTAGAGAAATAAGAACCTAAAGACATTCTATCACGGTGGCCAAATAAGCTATCTGCATACAACATAGCACCACCTCTTATGCTACCTGTATTATAACGACCTGCGTTATCCATAATACCCATTACGTGGAACGGGAAATTTTCATCAGCTACAAGTTCGATATCCGTAGTTCCTGGTTTCTGACCTGCTTTTAAGTTAGCCGATAATTTAACACCTTCATTATATCTGTTGAAATCAAGAACATCTTTTTCAAGTTCTACAATATCAAACAATTGCCCTTCTTTTTCAGGCAATCTTCTTGTAATATAACCATCTTTAGTCCATTTGTTTTGCTCAACAGTAATATTACCGATTTTACTTTCTGTCAAAGCGATGTAAATATGACCATTTTCAACAGTTTGTTCAGGTAAAAAGGCACGAGCTGTTACAAAGCCTTTTTCTGCATACAAATTGTTAATATTGTCAATTGCTTTTTGAATATCTTCAATAAATACATTTCTACCAACCAAAGACTGAATAGCTTTGTTAATTTCTTCTTTTGTCAAAATTTCTGATGGAGCAACTTCAATTGAGTTTACGTAAACCCCTTTAGTGTTCATTTCTTCAATAGTTGCTTGCTGCATAGAACCACCGTTATAGTTTTGAATAACGGTACTTCCTTCATCTTTACCATCTAGTTTTTTACGTTGTTGATAGTAATTATAATCTTCATTTCTGTAGTTATCTTGCGCTCTTTCTCGTAAATAACTATTATCGTGCATTTGGTTCATTCCAGATTGGGATTGAACATCTTGATATAGGGCAGGAAAACTGTCATACATTGCGGCATTTGTTGGGGTTATGGATACAGATAAAGCAAATGCTGCACACAAAATCATGATATTTGTTTTTGAATTAATCTTTTTCATTGATTCACCTTTTTACTAAGTTAAAAAAAATATATATATTTTAAGTCCGGTCAATTTTATTTTTGCGCTTATCAAGTGAAATAAAAAGAATTTCTTAATTTTTATTACAAAAACTTAATAAAAATTAATTTTTATGTTCAAAAATAAAATGACCTGCTATTATTATATTGAATTTTTCAAATGTTGTAAAGATTTATTAGAAAAAATCAATCTTTTGTTGTAGGATATTTCTATAAAATCAAGCACATAATGTAAGGGAGAAAATATGAATAACAAAATTAAAATTTTGGCAGTTGGTTTATTGACATTCGCATCTGGAATTGCTTTCAGCAATTTTGCTATGTCAGACGTACCTTCAAAAATTGCAGTAGTAGATGTTCAAGAAGTTGTTAACTCTTCATCTCAAGTTCAAGCATTGAAAAAAGAACAACAGGCAAAGATGAAAGAAGTTGTTTCTTTTGTAGAAAAAGCTAGAAAAGAAGTTGCAGCAACAACCGATGTAAAGAAAAAACAAGCATTAGAAGAAAAATATAACAAAGAACTAAATACTAAAAAAACGGCAATGGATAAAAATTACGCAGATAAATTAACTGCAATTGATAGCACAATTTCAAAACAAATTGAAACTCAAGCTAAAGCAGGCGGGTACGATATTGTTTTAGCTAAAGGTGTAGTTTTATACGGCGGTTCTGATATTACAGATGCCGTAAAAAAAGCTGTAAAATAGAAATACACTAAAACCATATAAATTCAAAAACTCTTTTTAATGTGCAACATTAAAAACCTCTCTATTTTATAGAGAGGTTTTTCTTATATGTTTATTTTTATTTATCATTATTTTTTGTTTTTCACACTCTGCACAAGACAATCAACCGCTCTATAAATTCTACGGGCTAAATTATCTTCATAATCAGACTTAACATGTTCCATGCGTTGCGTACCATCCATACTGTTATTAATCATCCGAAACTTCCAATTTGAATTTTTTACAATTTCTTTTGCATCAGAAGACACAAGCTTAAATTTGTCTTTTTGAGTATCCATGTCAGTAACTACAACTTGTAATCTATTCGCATATACATCTTCCAAAACAGGAGCAACTGCATCTTCAGCTAAAGCATGTTTACCGGAATAAATATCTACTTTTATGTTGCGATGTTTGGCATAATTTTCCAACACACCTTTTGACAATTCTAATTGCTTTGCTGTTTCAGAAAATATACCATCTTTATGTATATTTACTAAATTTGTTTTTTTACTACTAAATATTTTTGCTATTTTCATTTCCACCTCTTTGTTTTTTATAAGAAGAATCAAACAAAAATTTTTTGTTAGTTAGATAATTTTTTTACAATAATTTTTTATCGGACACTCATTACACTTTGGTTTTATCGGCTTACAAATATTTTGACCATGAGTAACTATCAATGTATTTATATCAATCCAATATTTTATCGGAAGTTTTTCCCTCAATGCAAATTCTGTTTCTTCAGGATTTTTAGTTTTTACATAACCAATTCGATTAAAAATTCTATGAACATGAACATCCACACAAATCGCAGGTTCATTAAAACCTCTTGAAATAGTTAAGTTAGCAGTTTTTCTCCCTACCCCATTGAATTTACACAATTCCTCGATTGATTTTGGAACTTGCGAATTATATTTTTCAACCAATGTTTTTGATAATTCAATAATTTGCTTTGCTTTATTTGCATAAAAGCCAACCGGATAAATAGCTTCTTCCAACTTTTTTACATCACAACTTGCAAAATCTTCTGGAGTTTTACCTAATTTTAACATCCTTAATGTTGCAGGATAAGTCGTTTTATCATTCGTTCTAAGACTCAAAATACAAGCAATCAAAACTAAATACGGATCTTTAAAACTATCCATCAATCCGACAAATTCACTTTTTGGTTGTTTTGCCTTTTTAAGTAATTCTACAATTTTATCTATATCGATAATATCCATACAATAATACTATAACTAATCAGGCTTATATTCAATAATATCTTTAATATCACATTTAAAATAGTTACACAATTTGTTAATAGTACTCAATTTAACATCAATATTTTCACCTTGAACAAGCTTAGAAATTGTGGCTTTACTCAGGTCAGTCGCTTCAGCCACTTGGTACCCCTTAACTTTATGCTGCCAAATAAGTTCATATAATTTTACAGTAATCATATATTCATTATATTTGTTTGAAACATACTTGACAGAATATTTAACTATGGTAGAATAAATTCATATACAATTGATTATTTTTTAATATATTGTAATAACATAGGAGATAAAACATGATTATACACAAAAAACAACAAGGATTTACTTTAGCAGAAACGCTTATAACAATAGGAATAATCGGTGTTGTTGCAGCTTTAACAATTCCAACAATCATTTCCGAATATCAGGAAAGAGTATTGGTCAATCTTGCAAAAAAAAATTATTCAGTAGTAATGAATGCCATAAATATGTATAATAATGATAATGAATCAATAGGAGATTATTCTGTGTTAATGGACTATTCTAAAAGCAATACCGAAATAATAACCGATTTTATGAAATATTTTAATGGAGCAAAACTTTGTCATCAAAATAATACCCAAAACTGCAATTTATCTTATAAAATAAAAACTCCATACCCCCAAAATGACGGAAATAACCACAATTATTTTTTCCCATCTCTCGATGCAAGAAGCACAATTTTACTAGCAGATGGGGCATACTTATCACTTAGGAGAGAAACTACACAAGCTGGGAATTGTGGATATACTTGGTATAAAGCTGTAACAGATGAAAACGGTAATTTTATAAAAAATGATGACGGAAGCAACAAAACAATAGCAACTACTGCAAGCAGATGCGGACGTATTACTGTAGACACAAATGGGAATAAAGGTCCAAATAGACTTGGGGCAGATATTTTTAATTATCAAATTTATATAAACAATATAAACTTTATACAATCAGAAGGTGATCTGAATTATATACTTAAAAACAACAAAATTCAGCCCCATAAAAATTATAGTGAAGGAGATTTTAGCAAATAAACTACATAAAAAATCTTTTTGTGCTAAAATAAATCAGTAATTGACCAAATTTTGAAAGGATAGGGATATGAACAAAGTTGTTGTTGGCGCACAATGGGGCGATGAAGGCAAAGCTAAAATTACTGATTTACTTGCAGGTGATGCAGATTTAATTATCAGGTATCAAGGGGGTTGCAACGCCGGTCACACAGTTGTTGCGCATAACAAAACATTCAAGTTCCACCTTATTCCATCAGGAATTTTATATAAAGGCAAAACTTGTTTTATCGGAGCAGGAACGGTTATTTTGCCGGAATATTTTGAAGAAGAAATTCAAGGATTAATAAAAGAAGGAATTGATGTTTCTGGTTTAAAAATCAACCCTCTAGCTTCAATTACTATGCCTTATCATACTGAAGTTGATGGTTATAGCGAAGATACCGCTAAAAAAGGGAAAATTGGAACAACTAAAAAAGGTATCGGACCTACCTATACAGACAAAATGGCACGTATCGGCTTGAAAATCCAAGATTTATACTCTCCAGAACTTTCTGAGAAATTAGATATAATCCTTCCTATAAAAAATAAAACACTTAAAGAAGTTTATGGTTTAAAAACATATACAAAAGAAGAAGTTCTTGATTTATGCAAAAAATATGCCGAAATTTTCAAACCTTATGTGTGTTTTGATTGGCAAAAAGTTTTAGAAGATGCAAAACGTGACAAAAAAGCAGTTCTTTTTGAAGGCGCACAAGGCGTAATGCTTGATATCGACTATGGAACATACCCATTTGTAACATCTTCTAACCCAATTGGTGGAGGTGCTGCTACCGGTTCTGGCTATGGACCAACCATGATTGATGAAGTTATTGGTGTTGCTAAAGCTTACGTAACAAGAGTTGGTGAAGGACCTTTTGTTTCAGAATTAACAGATGAAACAGGCATTAAAATCAGAGAAATCGGACATGAATTTGGAGTAACAACCGGTCGCCCACGTCGTTGCGGATGGTTTGATGCTGTGACTATGAAATACGCCGTTTTAGTTGGAGGATTAACATCAATTGCATTAACTAAAATCGACGTTTTTGACAGTTTTGATGAAATTAAAGTTTGTATAGCGTACAAAGACACTCGTGATGGGAAAATTTACACAAGCTATCCGACAGATGTCTTTATCCACAAGTATTTAGAACCGGTTTATGAAATCCACAAAGGCTGGAAACAGGATATCACCGGAATTAAGGAATACAACAAACTTCCGGATAATGCAAAAAAATACCTTGCAAGACTTGAAGAATTGTTAGAAGTTCCAATCTCTATCGTAAGTGTAGGTCCAGACAGAGATCAAACAATACTTAAATAAACTGTTTACGTTTGTTTACGCTATAGCAATTTTTTCTACTTTCATGTTTTTATATACATGTGTTTAGAATTAGTTCAATTAATAGTGTTAATAATAATATAAGACTGAATAAAATTGCGTTTAAGGGAAATGAAAGCAATCAAACTAATCCGCAAGTCAAAGAATTGCCAAATGTTCAACCGGATTATTCAGTCAAAATTCCTATGACTTATACCAAAACAGGAGATATAAATTTCCCTTACGATACCAAAGCTCATTGTTATAAACTTGCAAACGGGCAGAAAGTCGTAATCGTTCCACAAGATGGTGAAACTGTTTTGAGAACTTACGTAAACACAGGCTCTATGAATGAACCTGACAAAATTCGTGGAATTAGCCATTACATTGAACACAACTTGTTTAATGGCTCTGAAGGACTTGAACAAGGTGACTTTTTCAAAAATGTAGACAAAATGGGCGCATCAACAAACGCCTCTACAGGTTTTGCCGAAACTAATTACTATATCAGTTCAAACCTTTTAAATCCCAGCGACTTAGAAAACAAAATCAAACTTCATGCCTCAATGCTTGAAACTCCAATATTTGCACTAGATAAACTCGAAAAAGAAAAAGGTATTGTAAATTCAGAAATCAATATGATTACGTCAAATCCTGAAAATTTGGCTATAAATAAAATGCTTAAAAACTTGTACGGAATAAAAACAACTTCAACCGACATGATTGGTGGCACAACTGATAATATAACAAATTTGACAAGAGAAGATGTCGTAAATTACTATAAAAACAACTATTATCCTGCCAATATGGTTACGGTAATAACCGGAGATGTAAAACCAGACGAAACAATGAAATTAATTTCAAAATATTTTACATCAAAAAAACAACCGACATACTCTCAACATCTTGAAACTTTAACTCCAATAAACAAAACAGTTAGAGAAGACATTATTTCTGATAAAGCAACCGCATCAATAGTCGTAGTAGGTTTTAACGGTCCATCTTCAAACAACTCAAAAGACAGAATTTATACAGAAGCCTTGAGCGAATTATTGTCAATGTCTTCAACATCAAGAATTGACAAAAAATTAAAACCACTAAACACATCAAGCAGCATCCAAGACGAAAAATTAAGCACGAATCCAAAAGATGGCAGAGCTTTTATCGTAACATCAGAATGTTCTGACGAAAATTCCGAAAAAGTTTTGAAAACTATCTTCAATGAAATAGGAAACATCGCAAACAACCCACCAACCGATGATGAAATGCAAATTATCAAAAAAAGAATGCTTAACAATTTTTCTAAACTTTTTGAACAATCATTTGCGACTAATGACATAATTGGCACAAGTACTCTTGAAAACAATTCGGATTTTCTTAACGATTTTGAAACCATTGTAAAATCAATGACAGCAGATGATTTAGTTAACGCTGCAAAAAAATACCTCGACGTAAATAAAGCATCTGTCACTATAATCCATCCGGCTTCTGCAACTCCTGAAAGCATTCAACAAAACCACAAAAACATATCTTTTACAGGCGCAGATAAAAAAGAGGCTCTAGATATTTCTTCCGTAAAAGAATACAATTTGGCAAACAATCTCAGAATTGCAACGATAAATTCTAAAACAAATAACGCAAATATAAATTTCAAAATCTTTACAGACGATAGTTATAAAGAAAAACCGTCTGCAGCATTGGTTCTAAATGCTCTTTTAGACGAAGGTTCAGCTCTAAGAAATCAAAATACATTTGAAACTGATATGGCGAAAAACGGTATTTCTATTAATACGCACGCCTCTTATGATGCGCTTGCTTCTACTGTTAATTGCGCAAGCGAAGATATTGAAAAAGCCATAAGCGGATTGCAAGAAGTTATTGAAAATCCTCGATTTACCGCAGAAGAATTTGAACATTCGAAAAATTTAATCAAAGAAACCATTAAAAATTCTGACAAATCTGCTTTTGACAAACTAGATTCCGAATTGTATAAAGGATTGCCGGATGGCGTTTCTAAGGAAGAAATGCTAAAAGATTTGGATATTCTTACTCTTGATGACGTAAAAAAACTATATTCTCACCTAATCAACAATGGAAAAGGAGAAATAGTTGTATCTGCTCCGTTTGACAAAAAAACGGAATTAAAAAATACAATTTTCAGTAATTTTGGAAAATTCAGACCAGTAAAAGACTTTAGCCCTGTTTTGATTGAGGACATCTATTCCCCTATTGAAAAAACTAAGGTTTTAATAGATACAGATTTCAAAAACCAAGCAGAAATCGTAGAAGCATTCAAATTCAGAATTAACCAAAACTCAAAAGATAGAGTAGCAATAGCTCTTTTGAACACTATTTTAGGTGGAAACCCATCATCAAGATTGTTTATGGATTTGCGCGAAAAAGAAAAACTTGCATATCACGTAAAATCAAATTACGAAACAAATAACAATATCGGAGTTTTCACTTTAAAAATCGGCACCACAACCGACAACAAAGAAACAGGAGAACAAAGTTTTGACAATATTCAAAAGTCAATTGAAGGGTTTAACCGTCACATTGAAAACATCAAGTCAAATAAAGTTACTGACGAAGAATTGAATAACGCCAAATTAAGCCTAAAAAACAAAATCCTAAACTCTGTTCATTCTCCGGAAGGTAAAATTGCAAGCCTTTCAAGTGGAATGGTTTCAGTTTATGGAATAAACAAAACAAACAAACTTTTTGAAGAAATAGACAATATAACCACAGACGATATCTATAACACAGCGAACTACATCTTTTCCGGTAAACCGGTATATTCTATTCTTGCCACTCAAGACAGTTTAGATGCAAACAAAGATTATCTCGCAACATTAGAACAATAAACTACTTTACAGAATAGTTTATGGTAGACATTACGCCATTTCTTCTATAAACAAAATCAATTGGCACTTTTACATCTGTTCCGCAAGCATCTACTGTCCATTCTTCGGTCCAAGTTCCGCCAACCTTACGTCCAAATTGGTTAAGCTTCACATCGGTAGGTTCTTTTGTTACTTCGGTATTAGTAACCTTGAAATGTCGGCAACCTTTATTCTTTTGTGCTACACGTGAAAACACATAACACAAAGTATTACCTTGAGTTTTTTTATCTGCGATTGAAGCTCCGGGTAATGGCAACTTCATACCTAAATAACTTGCGGCACTACAAGACAATCCGATTAATAATGTACATAAAATTATAAAACTTTTTTTCATATCAAAATCCTCTATATCATATATTATCCACTATTTTAACATTTTTTGCATAAAAAAACAAGCCTGAATTAAATCAGACTTGTTTTTCGATTATTTCAAAATTATAAATCAATTATAATTTTTCAGCAACCATCAATGTAGTTTCAGCCAATCTTGTAGAATAACCACATTCGTTATCATACCAAGAAATAACTTTAACCATGTTGTCGCCCATAACTCTTGTTAACAATGAGTCAACAGTTGAAGATTGGTGAGAACCAATGTAGTCAGTTGAAACTAATGGTTCATCTGAATAGCACAATACGTGTCCATCAGCAGCTTCTTTCAAAGCAGCATTTACTTCTTCAACAGTAACTTTCTTTTCAGTTTCGAATACAACATCAACTAGAGATACGTCTGGAGTAGGAACTCTCATTGCGAAACCATCCAATTTACCTTTCAATTCAGGCAATACAAGAGCAACAGCTTTAGCAGCACCTGTTTTTGTAGGAACGATGTTTAAAGCACCAGCTCTAGCTCTACGAGGGTCTTTATGACCAGCATCCAAAATTCTTTGGTCACCAGTGTATGAGTGAACTGTTGTCATCAAACCTTTAACGATACCGAATTTATCGTTGATAGCTTTAGCTACAGGAGCCAAGCAGTTTGTAGTACAAGATGCCATAGAAATTACATCATGTTTAGCTGGATCGTATTCTTTTTCGTTAACGCCCAAAACAATAGTTTTATCTTCGTTTGAAGCAGGAGCTGAAATGATAACTTTTTTAGCACCAGCATCGATGTGAGCGTGAGCTTTAGTTGCATCTGTGAAGAAACCAGTTGATTCAACAACAACTTCAACACCTAAATCTTTCCAAGGCAATTGAGCTGGATCTTTTTCAGCGAAGAATTTAATTTTTTTACCGTTAACGATAATACCTTCTTCGTAAGCTTCAACAGTACCGTTGAATCTACCCATAACTGAGTCATATTTGAAGATTCTAGCAGCATCTTCAGGTTTAAGACCTGGATCGTTGATTGCTACATAATTAATTTTGTCAAAAATACCTTCTGCAATAGCAGCTCTAAGAGTGTTTCTACCGATTCTACCGAATCCGTTAATTGCTACGTTTACCATAAGTGTTTCCTTTCTTTTGTAAAACTCTCACAAAATTTTTATACCATTAACAAAAAAACTAATCAAGTGGGCATGGTCATTTGAAACATTAAGAAATAATTAATTATTTCCAAGGATAATCATTCTTTATTTCCCAACCATCTTTTTCTATCATTGCAGCACACCACATTCCTCTACCATCACTATTACATTGATAATTATGTCTACTAGGACCATTGTGTAAAGTCTCTCTATCTCGGATAATATCCACTGTTTCACCATCATCCCACTTGAATGTTTGTACGCCATTATGCGTTACACTAAAGGCAAAAACATCAACTCCAATTCTATTTGGTTTTTTAAAGCCATTTAAGTCCACCAAAACAGTCTGTCTTGTAGTAGTTAAATTTGACAATGTGTCCATTATAATCTGAGAACCAGAAGCAAGCGTAAAAATTTTACCGGAGTCATATAAATTAGTAAAAGAAACTTCTTCTTCACCTGATGCTCTTATGTAAACAACGCCAGCTTTTTTGGCATCTTCTACATTTTGAGAACCCATTTTAATAAAATTACTTAAATATGTGTTAAAAAATTCTTCACCAGTTAATGAATAGTCCCAATTTTTCATATCGCCATTTTGTACAACACTCATTTGAGCAGCTTGCGATAGCTCAGAATATACTTTTTTCAACTGAGCAACTGTCTGTTTCTTTCTATAATTTGTAATTAAAGATGGCAGAGTTAGAGCTGCAACTACCCCGATAATTCCCAATGTTATTAATACTTCAGCCAAAGTAAAACCTTTTTTCATATTTTCTCCTTAAACTATTAAACAATTTTACAACAATATTATACATATATACAATATTATTAGACGTTTGTCAAACATAGAACAGATTTAGAAATAAAATGCTAAACTCAATTTATGATTAAAAATAAATTATCCGAAATGATGGGAATTAGAAGAATGAATATGGCAGAAACCGCACGAATTGCAGGTCTTAACCATATTACAGTATTTAGAATTTACCATGATAAAACCAAAACAATAGAACTTGAAACTATAAATAAGTTGTGTTATGCTCTCGATTGTAGAATACAGGATATATTCGAATATATCCCAGACTAGGGAAAAATATTATGAAAATAGCAAACATCACTTATGGTCAACATTTTTACGGAAACAAACAAAACAAAAAGAACGGATTTTTAGACAATTTGCATTCACACGTTAAAAATTCTGCTGATATGACAGACACCATTTTGGTTTCTCGCACAATTTTCAAAGGCTACTTGGGAATTATGACGGGAACAACATTGGTTACATTAGGCGGTTTAGTAAACAAAGAAAAGCATCCAAAATTATTTAAAGGCACAATGGCGACCGGACTTTTAACTTCATTATACGGAACTTGGGCATTTGTAAGACCATTCATCATAAAAGACGCCAAAGGCGTAGCAACAAAATAATAATTTTAAACTCAATCCCCCTTCTATTCCCCCTTTACAAGGGGGATTAAGTGTTGGTTCAGCTACATTATATTAAAATAATTTACCCCTAATTCATTCCAACTTTACAAGCAGAATTTGGTATGGTATAAAGACAAAAAACCTCCCTTGTAAAGGGAGGGGAACCGCTTGCGGTGGAAGGATTATTTAGATGTATAACCACAACAAAAAGTTAACTCCTTTAGCCAAAACTCTCCGAAAAAATATGACTAAAGAAGAAAATAAACTCTGGTATCAATATTTACGACAATATCCAATACGTTTTTTACGTCAAAAAGTAATCAACAATTACATTGTAGATTTTTACTGCTCAAAAGTTAAATTAATCATAGAACTAGATGGTGGTCAACATTACGAAACTACTGGAATAAATAAAGATAAAAATAGAAATTTTGAATTATCACAACTTGGCTACAAAATATTAAGATTTTCAAACCTTGATATTAATTCAAATTTTGAAGGAGTTTGCGAAACCATTAATTCAACTATCAAAACTCTACTGTGCTGAAACACAAGCAGCGATTGCATCCATTAATCGTTTTACAGGAACAATTTCTATTCTCTTATCTTCAATTTTGTTTGCAAATGGAACAATTGCCTTCTTAAATCCCGACATTACCGCTTCATTCAATCTCTTTTCAATATTATTCACCGGATGAATTTCTCCTGACAACCCTATTTCTCCAATAATAACAGTTTGCGGATCAACAACAACATCCCTTGCGCAAGTCGCAACCGCTAATGCAATTCCCAAATCGGCCGAAGGCTCTGAAACATCTATTCCACCCATAACATTCACATAAACATCCTGCTTAGAAAGATTTAATCCAACCCTTTTTTCTAAAACCGCCAAAATTTGCAAAACCCTGCTTGTGTCAACACCATTCGTAACCCTTCTCGGAGTAGGGTAAGGCGTTGTCCCGACAAGAGCCTGAATTTCAACCAACAAAGGGCGAGTACCCTCATTAGTCACGATAATTGCACTACCTGGAGCAGCAACCTGAGAGCGTTCGTTCAAAAATAATTCGTTCGGATTTTTAACCTCATGAAGCCCATCAGTGTGCATTTCAAAAATTCCAACCTCAGACGTATTTCCAAACCTGTTTTTCATAGAACGCAACATTCTATAAGATTTATATTTATCACCCTCAAAATAAATAACAGTATCAACCATATGTTCCAAAACCTTTGGACCGGCAATATTTCCCTCTTTTGTAACATGACCGATAACGATTACGGTAATATTTTTGGATTTGGCAATGTGCATCAAAAGATTTGTGCATTCCCTAATCTGAGAAACACTACCCGCAGAACTTGCTATATTTTGAGAATAAATAGCCTGAATACTGTCTATTACAACTACATCTGGCATAATTTCTTCAATCTGAGATTTTATACTTTCCATTGACGTTTGTGGATAAACATACAACATATCAGAATTTATAGAAAGTCTTTGCGCTCTTAATTTTAATTGACTTGCGCTTTCTTCCGCTGAAACATATAAAACTTTTTTGTTATTTTTGCACAATTCTCCACTTGTTTGCAAAAGAATTGTAGATTTTCCAATTCCGGGATCACCAGCAATCAAAACCAAAGATCCTTGAACAAGCCCACCGCCCAAAATTCTGTCAAACTCAGAAATATTTGTAGAGACTCGAACTTCTTCACCAATGTGAATATCTTTCAACAATTCTGGTTTTTCTGTATTAATAAATTCGTCATGAGCTGATGTTTGTTGAGGCTTTGTAACAGAAACCTGAACTTCTTCCACCAAACTTCCCCAACTACCACATTCAGGGCATTTCCCTAAATATCCGGCTGTTTCATATCCACATTCTTGACATATCCATTTTGACTTAACTTTTGCCATATCCCACCTAAAATCTTATTAAGTAAGCCCTCTCGTTATTTATGAGAGGGCTTATTTTTCAACTATTTTTTCAATTTGTTAATTGATGCAACATCATTTACTCTCAAAGCAAAGTAAGGTTGCTCTTTGTCTGCTTCCTGCAAGAAAATTACGAATGTATCGTTGAAATACAATTTTCTTGGTTTTAATGCTTGAGGAGCCAAAGACATCACTTTAGTCATAATTAAAGCTTCTGATTTCAATTTAACACCTTCGTTGTTCATTTTGAAATCAACACTTTCAACTGCTTGTTCAATTTTTATATTTGTTCCTACTATACGTTTTCCACATAGTTCATTAAAGGATTTCAACTTGAATAAGCTAATATTAGGAATTTTTAACTCATCTTTCTCTGCAAAACCGGAAAAATCTTTGTACTCACTTTGTTTTGCCTTCATATCTGCGTACAATTTATCAAAAGATTTGTTGTCATTTGTTCTATACAAATAAACAACATCATCACCTTTTGTAGCCAATGCTACGGCAAAATCTTTTGGAGAGTTATAGAACAAAACGTTTACGTTATCATATAACTGATGATTGCTTTTTGAATTAATACCGAAATATTCAACTTTTTGTTTAGAATTACCAAATTTTTCAGATTTCAATTTGTCAAATGCGTGTACAAATTGGAAATCTTTTTTCAACATAGCATAAACGGTATATTTTCCTTTTGCTTTTGTCCAATCTGCGCCATCAAGAACATCACTTGTTTCATTAAATTTTTCTTTAATAGCAGCTTCTATTGTTTTTTTCAATTCAGGCGAAGTTTCTCCATAAGTTTTGTAATATGAACTTTCATCTAACTGATCCGCTTTAAAACTTTGCGCATTCAAGCCTTTTACAACATCAGGTGTTTTGCCTGCAAACAAAACTGGTCCTTTAATAACTCCATCCATCAAATCATTCCAAGCAAGTTGAAAAGTTCCAACCCACAATCTGTTTGCCTGAGTTGATTGAGATGAAAACAAAGGTAATACATCCAACGGTTGTTGCTTTTGTCTGGCTGCGAACGCAGAACTTCCAGCTACTCCGGCAATAATCATTACTGCAAGCAGTGCTATTAATTTCTTTTTCATTCTTTCTCCTTATTACTACTTTATTTTTACTTCTGAATTTCCCTTTACATTAAGGAATTTCCAAAACCCTTTAAAGAAACCTTTTGCGTTTCCTTCATGGGGTATATTAGCACAAGTATAATATTTTTCATAGTTTTGAATAATATTTTCCGGCACATCTTCCCCACGTTCAAGAAGATTCGAAATAAATTCCAAATAATCATCTTGTTCTTCTCGATACAATTCATCCCTTGCTCTCAAATCTTCATCTGCTTCATAATGGACAAGCGCATGAAAAGCAGCTTGAATACTTTTATCTTCAGTATCTTTAGGGAAATTTAAAATTGCTTCCCTTACACACAAACGAGAAATTAACACCTGCCTGATAAGAGCGGCAACAAATCTTCTATCTTCAAAAACACTCATACTACACTAAAATATTTTCAGAATTTCTTTCAATAAATCTAATCATATCAGAACAACTGCCATCAAAAAACTGTTCTGCAACAGTTTTAACCGCATCTAGTGCCATTTCTTCTTTATTCATAGCAGCTTTGTAGAAGAATTTTTTACCAACTTTATAACGAACAAGAATGGCTTTTACAGTCAATCTGTCCATAACTGTTTTAATTGTTGTATAAGCACGTTCAATACCGTTAGCAGACAAATCATCAACAATATCTTGAATAGAAACATCTCTATCCTCATTATCCTTTGTCAAAGACCAAAATGAGTTTAAAATATCAATTTCTAATTTACCGCACACCATACGTTCCTCTACTTTCTTTTCTACTAACTACTAACATTGTAACATAAAACAATTTTATTTCAAGCTCATTGTACAAAAAACGTTACAATTACCTTATATCAAGAAGATCTTCCTCTTTTTTGAAGTTTGTTTTTTTCTTTCTCAAATTCTGATTTTTCTTTTTAGTTTTTTCAGAAACATTTCTATAAGCGTTATCAATGGAAATCTTTGTCAATGCAGTGCCTTTCCTTCTATCATAAAAAGTTAACCAAAAATTTCTATTGACATTATCTACCGCAAAAGAAACTCTACCTGCGAATTTATCTCCAGGTCGAATTTGTTTAAACATCAATTTTGTATCACCAAAAATAGATGGTCTGAAAACAGAATTATAATCATTAACCAGTGCCATATCTAAACCTGAAAAAGTTTTGTCTGACATATTTGAAATCATGATGGTTAAAGTAATTGTATTAACCTCTCCAAAAGGATCTTTTTCATGTTTTATATCACTAATATGAATATCCAAGCCCGGATAAAACATTTCATGTTGCATTAAAGCACTTTCCTTATAAACCGGAAGTTCTACAGACGTGTTGATTTTAACTCTAATTTGGTCACCAGGAGCAATCAAAACATCACTCCCCTTTCTAATCAAAGCCATACCTAAACCAATAGCACCTCCAACAGCAGCACCACCTGCTATAGTATAACCCTGAGATGCAATCGCAGCTTCCAATCCCAACCAATTTAGAGCTAGAAAACTTCCCATTGCACCACCTGCAACAGTATAACCAACATCTTGAACTACTATTTTTGAAGCCTCTGCAACAGGATGCAATTTTGTTGACATTTTTCCTTCAATCGGAATTTCCCGCCCATCAGGAGTAACAAGATAATCAAAATCAAGATTAATCCAAGCTTGCCTTCCCATTCTCTTTGCATCACCGGTTTGAGTAATTTTTCCGTGTGCAATTGTCCCCTTTGGAATAATTACTCCCTTATCTCCCTTAACTTCATCAGTAACTTCTGCAAAAAACTCGTCACCTTCAATATTAATATTACTATCCAAAACCTGTGAAACAGTCATATTTATGACATCTTTTCTATCAAGAGTTTCAACTTTACCGGTAAACAATTCTTGCTGAAGTTCTTTTTCATACTTTTCTGATTTTTCGGCATGACCTTGCAAAACCTCAGCTAATACCGCAGTATTTGTACCAATAAACGAAAATAATATTAATAAAGCTAACAATTTCTTCTTCATAACTGAATTATACAACATACAAATAAATAATTTCAACTTGACATATTTTAAAACTATCTGTATTATAAACATATTATGAATAAACGTTGGTATGATATTGACCCGACAGTTAGCAGAGCTGTTGCGGAATTAGAAAAGGCTGAAGAATATATTCAGGTACGCTGCGCTGATTTTATTATTAACAAATTAAAAGACATTGATTTTAATATCGAAATGTCTTTGGATGATCAATATAACTATATTATGCGTAGATGGTATGATAAGAATATTAAAGTATCCCACGCAATGGAATACTTAAAAAATTGTCCTACGGATATCAGAAAACAACTTGCACTTGAAATCATTGACTTCATTAAAGAGTACAAAGATTACGCAGAAAAATTAAAATAACTGAAAAAACTTATAATAGTAAAAGCTTTTCAAAAGTCCTAAGATGATTTCTTCTTAGGATTTTTGTTATGTCTTGCTTTCCCGTTGTTTCTTTTCGGCATATTCGGAGTTGAATAAGATGTTTGAATACGTTTTACACTATAAACATCCGGAATAGCCTGAATACTCAAAATAACCTTTTTCAAAGTATCAATATTATCTAGTTCTATACCGAGTTCAATAATACCGACCTTTCCGCTTTTTGACTTAACACTTGCATAAGTAATATTAGTCCCATTATCTGATACCGCAGCAATAATATCTTTTAATAATCCTATTTTTTCAGCAGTTTCAACTCTTATTGTCGTGTTATAAGTTCTATTTGTATTGTCGCCAGACCACTTGATATCCATCAATCTTTCAGGCTCAATATGTTCAAGCATAGGACAATCCATCCTATGAACAGTAACACCTTTTGCTCTAGTCACAACACCAACGATAGGTTCTCCCGGAATTGGAGAACAACATTTTGCTATAGAATACATTAAACCTTCAAGCCCAATAATATCTTTCTCAGACTTCTTCCTTGATGTACCATGAAAGTTTTCTCCAACTCCTCTTGTAGACTCAGGCTTTTTAAGCTTGTTTATAACTTTATTTAATGTAGTTTCACCATAGCCCAAAGCCGCAAACAAATCTTCTGCGGAAACATAATTCATTTGTTTTGCAACTTTATCAAACTCACCATTTTTTGTATATTCATCAAAAACAGCTTTTGTTAATTCATGTTCAAGGTTGTTTTTACCAACATCAATATGTTCTTCACGATTATTCTTTTTAAACCATTGTTTAATCTTTGACGATGCTTGCTTAGTTACAACAAAGTTCAACCAATCTAGGCGTGGAGCAGGAGTTTTTGAAGTCAAAATTTCAACTATATCACCATTATTCAATTTTGTATCAAGTTGAGCAATTCTACCATTAATCAACGCTCCAACTGTTTTGTTACCAACTTCGGAGTGAATACGATAAGCGAAGTCTACAGGAGTTGCATTTACAGGCAAATCAAATACATCGCCATTTGGAGTAAACGCAAAAACCTGATCAGAAAAAAGATCTAATTTTACTGAGTTTACATAATCTTCAGCAGATGTCATGTCTTTATCATATTCTACAAGTTTTCTCATCCAAGAAAATTGCATATCAGTCGGATTATTTGCTTTTTGAGAACCTTTTTCCTTATATCTCCAGTGAGCAGCAATACCATATTCAGCGACTTCGTGCATTTCCCAAGTTCTGATTTGAACTTCCAAAGGTTTTGTTTTCGGCCCTATTACAGATGTATGCAATGATTGATACATATTACCCTTTGGCATTGCAATATAATCCTTAAACCTTCCCGGAATTGGTTTGAATTGAGAATGAATAAGCCCTAAAACTTCATAACACTCTTTTTCAGTATCAACAATTACCCTAACTGCAGTAATATCGTACAAATCGTGAAAAGCGATATTCAATCTTTTCATTTTACTATAAATACTGTAATAATGTTTTGCTCGGCCCGTAATTTGAGCGTTTATTCCGGCTTTTTTAACATCTTGAGAAATTTTATCAATAAGAATTTTTACAGTCGCTTCTCTATCAGCTTTTGTTTGAGAAACAAGACGAGCAATTTCAAAATATTTATCAGGTTCTAAATAGCGTAAAGACAAATCTTCTAATTCAGCTTTAATCTTATAAATACCTAAACGATTTGCTAAAGGTGCAAATATATCAAGTGTTTCACGAGCAATTTTTTGTTGTTTTGGTGCAGTCATAAAATTAAGAGTTCGCATATTGTGCAATCTGTCAGCAAGTTTTAAAAAAACTATTCTTATATCACTAGCCATTGCAATAAACAAACGTCTAAAGTTTTCAGCTTGTCGTTCTTCTTTAGACTTAAACTGCAATTTGCCCAATTTTGTAACACCTTGAACAAGTGTTAATACATCTTTACCAAAGAGTTTTTCAATTTCTTCAGGTTGAGTATCAGTATCTTCTAAGATATCGTGAAGAAAAGCAGCTTCTAATGTATGAGAATCAACCTTTAACCCCACCAAAATTTTAGCAACCTCAACAGGGTGAATAATATATGGTTCTTCAGAAACTCTATATTGACCATCATGCAATCTTTTCGCAAACAGGTAAGCTTTTTCGATTTCTTCAATTTCTGCAGGCTCTCTGTTTTGTTCAATTAATATTCTTTTTATATCTTCAAAAAGTGGTTTTTCGCTCATGATATAATCATAATACAGATTTTATTCAAAATTTTCAAGTCTAATTTACTAATTTCATACATAAGGATTACAAGAATGCTAAAAGCTACCAAAGACGGACAAGTTTTACTATTAAGAATATCTCCAAACGCATCAAAAAATGAAATAATCAAAACTTCAGATGGAATAAAAATAAAAATCACCGCACAACCAATTGATGGCAAAGCGAACAAAACATTAATTGAATTTTTGTCGAAACAATTCAAAGTTCCAAAATCTTATTTTGAAATTATTAGAGGCGAAACCTCAAAAGATAAATCTGTTTTAATCAACAATATTGATGCCGAAAAAGTTAACCAAATTAATGAGATGTTAAATAATATTAAATAACTAGCAAAAAGTTTCGTTCACTAATTTTTATCTCCACATAGGAGAAAACAGTTTTATGCAAGTAAATCATAACTATACCAATCCTTCTTTTGGTGTAAAAGTAGACCCAAATTTAAAAGAAGTCTTAACAAAAAATCTTCATAGAAAATATCACTACGAAGATGCTATTAAAGATATAAATGAACAAACAGAACGACTTGCAAATTGGGGAAGTGATTTTTTAGAAATTTCAAGTAAAAAAGATGCTACTACCCAAAAAGATGTTCTTATTTTGCAATACAAAAATAAAAATGAAACACAAACAACTGATTTAAGAGCAATAGAAAAAAAGAAAACGAGAACTCAAATTCTATCATCCTTTTTATCTCTTACTAAAAAAGATATCTCAAGAGCAGAAAGTAATTTGTGGCAACAATGTACTCAAAAAGATTTTCTATCTCACAGAACACATGTAAAGAGGGATACTACAATACAAAACCCTATATTTAAACGTATATAATTTGAATAAAACTTGTAAGAAAAAAATTTTTATTGTATGATTTAAACAAGGAAAGATAATAATGACTAAAAATAATTCTTTAAAACTTTATCATCTCCATCATCATAGTGTCCTTGAAAGACTATGAATTGATGTGTTGCGCTTTTAAAGAATAATATAAATTCAATTCTTAAAAATAGTCTTTCAGGGATAATAAAGCGTGAGAGGCTATTTTACTTGGAAAATGAAATACTTTTTCCTGAAAAGAAGAATTGGAGAAAATAAAAACAAATGACAATAACAAATATAATTTCAGCTATCGGAAATAATAGCAGCGTTTACCCATTAATAGTCCGTGATTGCGGAATAGAAGTTCCTGCAAAAATTTTATTAACATACAACCAAAACAAAAAAGATGATAAAGAAATAGCATACCTTGCAGCAAGAGAAAGATTTTTAGATGAATACTCATCATCTGCAGTATGGCTAGGAGGTATCCCTCTTGTCGGGTGGTTGTGTAACAAACTTATAAAAGCTAAAGGCTTAAATCCTGATGTAAATTTGAAACTTTTCAATGAAGAAAAAGATATTCAAGGAATTGATTTCAATATCAAAAAGTTCAAAGACATAGCCCCTGATGCAGTTAAAGATTTGATAAAGGCAAAAGAAAATAAAAAATTATATGAAAAACTTCTTGCTGGAAAATTCATAGCTTCTACCGCTATCCCTATTTTAACTATGGGATTTATTTTACCAAAAATAATCTTTGCATCTTCTGCTAAAAAAATCGAAAAATTAAGACAAGAAAATCAATCTAAAAAAACCAAAAATCCAATCAATTTCACTCAAAAAGATCGATTTTATAAATCTAATACCACATCTTTTACTGGGTCTTGGATTACCAAAGCAGCAAACTTTTCTTCTCAAGACAAAATGGCAGTAACAGACGGAGGTTACGCTATTGGAAGAATTTCAACCGCACGAAACAAAAATGAAACAATTGATTTAAGCTTTAAAATGGCTGGAATGATGTTGTTGAATTATGTTGCGCCAAAATGGATTGAAAAATTATTAAACAAAATCACAGGTGTAGAATTAGATCCAAAAATCTTAGCAGACAAAGAATTTTTATCACAAATTCAAAATAATACTCTTCAACTTCCAAAATCAGATAACGCAAAAGATTTGTTAGAATTTGTCGACGATACAAAAAACAGTAAAACCCTTTTTGTAAAATATGCAAACGAGTTTGAAAAAATTAAAATGCTTGATAACGGTATCCGAGATCCCAGAGAATACGTAAATATCAAGAACCTTGCGAAATTCCGCAATGATATTGAAAAATTTGCACAAAAAGCAACCACTCAAAAAAATATCAAATCATTTATTAAAAAAGCCAAAATCGCAAAATCTGCAAACATAATTTCAAATGTTACAATAAGCAGCTTTTTACTCGCTTACGCTTTGCCAAAAGCACAATTTGCATTCAGAAAACTCGTAACCGGCTCAGACCTTGAACCGGGACTAGCTCCTGCAGAAAAAGTTATTGATAAAAAAGCTTAACCAAGAAAACTATCTGTTTTTCACAATAAAGTTTAAAACTCGTTTTGCCATTGGAGTCAAATCTTTACCAAAAACATTAAGTTTTATTTGTTCTGGCATAGTTGGAGGATTGATATTCATAAAAGAACTCATGTCAAGAGTATCACCTTTTACAATCATTAAATCTTTAGTAACCGTAGAACTTTCAGTAATTCTGCCATTTTTAGGATTAAAATGCTCTCTTTCGATAAGTTTTTCTCCTTCACGAATAGGGGTTTCAGACTTAGCAGCAATTCTTTCCCAACTACTTTCTCCCTCCCAACTCCTTTTTCTATATAACTCATAAATTTGTCGTTTCATACTATCATTAGTTTTTCCGCCACGCAATTCATATTTATGTCCTAAATGATTTGTAAAAGACTTAACAGTAGTTAAATCGTTAGACGAAATATACTTATTTACAATATTACTTTTTGGTTTACTACTAAACCCAAAAATTTTTCCAATATTCATACACATATCTCCATTTTTTGCCAATAATAAAAAGAAAAAATAAAAAAGTCAATAATAAAAATTAATAAATTAATAGCATCAAATGCTCAACAAAATAAAAAAACGGAGAATTTAAAAGTTCTCCGTTTTTGTCTTAAATAATATATTATAAACTATACCATTGCGATTTCTCTTGATGTATTCATATATTCAACTTGATTGTCGTCTTGAGAATGATCTACATCAGCTAAAATTTCATTTTTTATATTAGCCAAATCTTGTTTCATCAATCTTCTTGGAGAACCTTCATCCAATGAATGGTTTCTCAACAAGTAAGATGGGTGGAAAATTGTGATAGCTCTATAATCCTTACCATCAACGTTAATTGTCATCCATTGTCCTCTAACTTTAGAAATAGTTTGTTTTTTATCAAGTTCAACAAATGATTTTAAAGCAGTTGCACCACACAGAACGATAGCTCTCGGATTAATAATATCAATTTGCGCATTTAAAAATTTTCTACAAGATGCTTTTTCTTCATCTGAAGGAACTCTGTTTTTCGGAGGTCTGCATTTTACGGTATTGATAACATAAACATCTTCATCTCTTGAAATTCCGGCTTCTTTAAGAAAATCATTCAAAAGTTGTCCGGCTCTACCAACAAACGGTCTGCCTGTTTCATCTTCCATTTCTCCCGGAGCTTCTCCGATAAGTACGATTTTTGCAGTTGAAGGATTACCATCAGAAAAAACTATGTTATTTCTTGTTGCACCCAATGCACAAGCTTTGCAGCTTTCACACTTAGATCTTACTATCTCCAGACAATCTTTCTTCATCATTCTCTCTCTCCTCGTTATTATTTTTAAATAAACCTACATTATATTTTCTACAATATCTTTTCAGTTCTTTCATAATCACATCTGATAACATAAATACTGCTATTAAGTTCGGAACTGCCAAAAACAAAGTAAATGCGTCTGATAAATTAATTATACTTGTAAAGTTCATGGCTGAACCAATAATTATGAATATACAATATATAACCTGAAAAGTCCTCGTTGTCAATTTTGTTTCGCCAAATAAATAATTCCAAGCCTTAATCCCGTAATAAGAACCACATAACATTGTTGACAAAACAAAACAACTTGCCATAAAAGTCAACAATATCGGAAAGAACGGACACACAGACCCAAACGCCTTTGAGGTCAATTCAATTCCTGCAATTCCTGACGTATGTAGATATTCACCGGAAACAACAATTACAAAAGCCGTTGCAGAACCAACAATTACAGTATCAACAAACGGCTGAAGCATGGCAATAAAAGCTTGCGCCACTGCATTATTAGTCTTAACTGCAGAAAAAGCAATCGGTGCAGTTCCTAAGCCTGATTCATTTGCAAACATTGCACGCCTAAATCCCCAAAGCATGCACGCAAACATTCCACCAGCCATAGCTCGAGGTTCAAATGCTTCTTTCAAAATCATCATAACCGTATGAGGCACATGACCAATATTATATAAGCAAACTGCAAACGCAGTCATTACATACAAAGTACACATCACAGGCGTAACTTTTGAAGTAAATTTTCCAATAGCCTTAATTCCACCAATAATTGTAAAATAAGTAATTACCGCAACAATCAAACCTAAAAGCCAACTTTGATTAGCAAAGAAACTGTTTTCTCCGCCGGTAACTTCAGTAATTTGTGTTGTCATAGCATTAATTTGGAACAAATTCCACCCGCCAATCATCGCAAAAACACAACAAATGGCGTAAATTTTAGACAAATGCGGAGCAAATTTTCCGATATATTTGTTATTTTTCAGCGCACCTTCAATATAATACATAGGTCCGCCGGCAATAGTCCCGTCAGGATTAACTTTTCTAAACTTCAACCCCAACAATACTTCAGCAAACTTTAACGCCATAGAAAAGAACCCTGCCATAATCATCCAAAAGATAACTCCAGGTCCGCCAATTGATACGGCTGCTGCAGAACCTGCAACATTTCCAATTCCTGCTGATGCAGAAATTGTTGCCGTTAAAGCTTGAAAAGATGAAACTTCGCCCTTTTTCTTTTTAACACGAATATCTTTATGCTCGTAGTTTTTGGTGATTAATTGTAAAGCGTGCTTAAATCCCCAAACACCAATAAATCTGGTTCTGAATGTAAAATAAAATGCAGCGAACATCAACAGAGCGACCAAAAATTCAATTTTTACACCATGAATGGTCACTGAGCTAAATATAATCCCTGAAATTTTATCGGCTATCGGAGATAAAAATGTATCTATCGCTGTGTCTAAATTCATCATTATAATCTTAACATAAACAAAAAAATTAAGGCAATAAGACATCAAATTGTTACTTAACACCTTATTACCTTAACAACTAATTAATATTTTTAATACGTCATTTGCCAATTGTCATTCAAAATACGACCAAAACATCCTGCAGGCCATGTTTGCCCAACACAAGAATAATTTACACGTTGAACCTCAAGAGTAGACGAGCATACTCCTGCGGTTTTACATTCAGGTGTAACTACATCATCTAAAGTTCCATCATTAAAATAATAAAACAAGAAGAAATCACGCCCAACTATATTTGGACCTTTTGCACCATTAATATCAACATACATATAACCGTAAGGATAACTAACATTCCCCGCAGAATAATCTATAAGCCCATGTAACCCAATTGCAGCTCCATCTGCTAAAACAAACGAAGAAGACCACCAATTTGCTTCTGCAGGTTTAATTGAAGAACCTGTAGTAGAGCGATATTCTGATGCAAAGCAAGGTGAAAAATTATTTCCACAATCCTGAACAACTTTGAAATAGTTTTTAAAAGTTTCAGTCGCTTGTTCTGTAGTATTCAAAAGCCCAGTTTCTTTCAAATTCAAAGCATTTCGATCTGTCATCATTTGTTGAAATACCTGTGACATCTCATTATAAACCTTGTGCAATTGAGTTACGTAACTTTGACGTTGATAATTTTGCATTAATGTTGGAACAGTCATTGCTGAAA